>Ga0208244_100924_pt1 | contig 20638 bp, 15 predicted proteins | sample SubbioCR12Aug_5A_FD_184828 | JGI IMG/M metagenome (GOLD analysis project Ga0208244, IMG submission 184828) | Serpentinite rock and fluid subsurface biosphere microbial communities from McLaughlin Reserve, California, USA - CR12Aug_5A (SPAdes) | ecosystem: Environmental > Terrestrial > Deep... | reverse complement strand
ACGAGGAAAGCCAATTAAACTTTATCCATCAGGACAAGGGGAAAGATAATTTCTTTCTCCTTTGTCTTGAAAAATATTATTTACTTTATATCCTCGTAAAAAGTTGCATTAATTACTTGAATTTAGGGATTAATAATATGCATAATTATTCGGAAGTGACTTTTTTTAATGTTTGATTTCCTTTAAGAATATCGGGAAGTTTATCTTCTGCATCTTTCTCGAAAATATTGCAATACCACTGAAAGTTTTGAGTTGCATATATATATTGGTCTTTAAAAAATGCTCCGCATCCAAGTTGCAATGCATTTTCTGATAAAATATTTGCTCTATGTCCGGGAGAGTTCATCCACTGATTCATTATTTTCTCAGCAAGATCCAGATAAGTTTCTCCATTAGAAATATAATTGTATGCAATATTTTCAGCAATAAAAGGGTTGTTAATACCTGCAAGTCGAGCCCTATCTCCTGTATTTCTTCTTTTTTTTGTTTTTGAATTTATGTGAGAAAAGAATTTTTTCTCTACCATTTCCTTGCTATGATGATATGAAGAAATTTCAAGAGCTTTATGATAATCGAGTGGCTTTCTGTCATTTTCAATTCTAATTTCATTTGTAAGATAAAACAAAGCAGAGTTAATAAGAGCGTAATCAGGCTTAGAAAAATTTACTTTCTGATAAAAAATTGAATACTCTCTGAAATCTGTATGATTTATTGAATCATAAAACTTATAATCCCATACATCCTGGGCATTAGTTTTTTGAAAAAATAATAGTAATACAAGCAGAAAAGAAACTCTTTTAACCATAGCAATAATTTTTACAAGTTTAATCATAATTTCAAAATCAGAGACTAAAAATTCTACACATTAATATCAATAACTATTCCTCAATAAAAAAGTAATACCTTTGAAAAACAAATTTTAAAAATGAAAATAACGAGGAAAAAAATAGGAAATTATCTATCACTCGTGAAATTCAGTCATACTGTTTTTGCAATGCCATTTGCCCTTACAGGCTATTTTACGGCCGTATATGCTCATGGTTATGGGTTCAACCCCCTAATTCTTCTTTTGATAGTTCTCTGCATGGTGTTTGCTAGAAATGCTGCAATGGGATTCAACCGCTATTTAGATCGCGACATTGACAAATTAAATCCAAGAACATCAAAAAGAGAAATCCCAAACAAAATTATAACGCCAAAAAACGCAATATTATTTGTAATCATAAACTCAATATTATTTATTACTACAACTGCATTTATTAATATGCTATGCTTAGTTTTATCGCCTATAGCTTTGGCGGTAATATTAGGTTATAGCTTCACCAAGAGATATACATGGTTGTGTCATTTGGTGCTAGGGCTTGGTCTTTCACTAGCTCCTATAGGTGCATATTTAGCAGTATCTGCACAATTTCATTATGTGGCAATAATTTACTCCTTAATTGTATTGTTTTGGGTTGCAGGATTTGATATAATATATGCTCTCAATGATGAAAAGTTTGACAGACAAAATAATTTATTTTCAATCCCATCATATTTTGGTGAAAAAAAAGCCAGAATTATTTCAGCATTTTTTCATTTGATATCCGGCTGCTTACTCTTAATAATTGCTTATTTTGAGATGTTTGAATTAATTGCAACCGTTGGAGTACTTGTTTTTCTTTCTCTTCTTATAATCCAACATATTATTGTGATTATAAGCCGAAACAGAATCAACGCCGCTTTCTTTATAACAAACGGAATAGCCAGTATTATTTTGGCAATTGGAATTATACTTGAAATGATAATTATTTATTATTAATTTAGCCCATTGAAAACAATTAAACTTACTTCATACCAAAACTATTACCTTATGAATTCTACAAAAAAACTATTGTTTAGCAAAAGAAACATTAGTGCAAAACGATGCATTATAATTCTAATGCTTATGCTGACATCTGTTGTTTACGGCCAAACAGACACAGTTCGTATCGGCAAACATGACCCAATGACTGCAGAAAAGCTTTACAATGAAGGCATTTCGCTTTTTAGCAAAGAAGAGTATCCTGCGGCAATGCAAAAATTCAGTGAGGCTATTTATAACAGAAGCGATTTTTATCAAGCATTCTATAACAGAGGCATTGTTAAAGATATTATGAAAGATTACAATGGTGCGATTGAAGATTACAACCGAGCGTTAATTTTAAAACCTAGAGACCCTCAAACGCTTCTGGCTAGAGGAAAAGCATGGCTTGCTTTAAACAACCTTGAATCTGCCAAAGGTGATTTTTCAAGAGCATTGGAAGTTGACAAAAAAATGCATCTGGCATATTATTATCGAGGTGTGGTTAATTTTATGACGGGCAAATATGACGATGCCATTCTTGATTTTTCTGAAACAATAAATCTAAAACCTGACCATGCATATGCATATAACGACAGGGGAAGCTGTAAGTTAAAACTTGGTGATTTGGACGCTGCTGCTTCTGATTATCTGCAGGCTGTAGTAATGGACCCAACAATGTTTTTCAGTTATAATAATTTGGGAACTGTAAGAAAAGAACAAGGAAAATATGAGGAAGCTGCTGAATATTTTAGTACAGCCATAAGAATTAGAAATGACTATGCAGAAGCATACAATAACCGAGGCGTAGTTAGGATATTTTCTGAAAAATTTGAGGATGCAATAAAAGATTTTAATAAGGCAATTGAATTAAATCCTGATATGATTTCAGCATACAACAATAGAGGAAATGCCAAATATAAACTTAATGATTTTAAAGGTGCTATTGAAGATTATAATTTAGTAATTACAAAAGAACCCGAAAATGGATCAGCATATCTTAACAGGGGAATAAGCAAGGAAATGATGAGAAACACTAAAGGAGCAGAAGAAGACTGGAGAAAAGCCGTTTCTCTCGGAGTAAAAGAAGCTGAAGAATTTCTGAAAAAATAAGTTTTCAAACCAAAAAATAAACTAAAAAGATGAAAACCAAGATAAATATCCAAATAAAATCATTAATGATAGTTGTTCTAACTATCTTATCAATAAACGTATACAGTCAGAGCGTTGAATTTCACAGAGATTATTTCCCTTCCGATAGAGCAGGCTTGAAAGAAGCTCTTCAGGATCTTAAAGACGGTGATAAACTTTTTTTAATGGGACCAGCAATGTATACAGATGCTTTAGTTTTCTATAGTAGAGCTAATACATTCAATCCAAATAATGCAATGCTCAACTACAAAATTGGTATTTGCTATTTAAATTCTGTAAATCATCCAAAGTCGATTGAATATTTTGAAAAAGCAGTAAGATTAAATGTACCACAAATAGATGTTTATTATTATTTAGGTTTGGCTTATCAATTCAATTTAGATTTTGAAAAAGCGGTTGAAAACTACAACTATTACAGACGTTCATTAACCCCACCCGAATTGATAAACAACCGTGAACGCATCGACAAAAGACTTTCTGAATGTAGAAATGCTACTGAGCTAGTAAAAAAGCCGGTAAGAGTGTTTATAGACAATATGGGAAATACAATAAATTCAGTATATGATGATTATAGTCCGATTTTAAGTTATCAAGGCAATATGCTTTATTTCACAACACGCAGACCTATTGATAATAAAGCTAAAAGAGATAAGAATGATCATAAGTTTTTTGAAAACATATTTGTTTCGCAAAAACTTGGCAATAGATGGATGCCTGCCACAGAGCTTGAAGGAAGCATAAACACAAAAAACTCACACGACGCAACAGCAGGGATTTCGTTTGACGGGCAAACTCTCTTTGTATATAAAGGAGACAAAGGAGGTCATATTTATGAATCTTTTCTAAAAAACAATAAATGGTCTAAACCAAAAAAACTTCCTAAAACAATTAATACAGATTTCCATCAAACTAGCGTAGCCCTTACAAGAGATGGAAAAACAATGTATTTTGTAAGCAACAGAACAGGAAGTATTGGTGGTAAAGATATTTGGATGACTACTCTTGATGAAAAAGGAAGATGGGCATTTCCTGTAAATATGGGGGCAACTATCAACACCGAACACGACGAAGAAAGTATTTTTCTTGCACCCGACGGAAAAACAATGTATTTCAGTTCAAGAGGTCACAATTCTATGGGTGGGTTTGATATTTTTAAAACTACTTTCGAACATGGCAGATGGACGGATCCTGTCAACTTAGGATTTCCAATTAACTCTCCAAACGATGACCTGTTTTTCACAATGGATGCAACCGGCGAAATAGGATTCTTCTCGTCTGTAAGACCTGATGGATTTGGCGGAGCCGATATTTACATGGTTACTTTTCTTGGACCTGAAAAGCCTGTTATCCATAAAACTGAGAATCATTATATCGCAAGCATAATTCGACCGGTTAAAGAAAGACTTATTGGAGATGCTGTTGAGATTGTAACTACACCTATGACTGTAATAAAAGGTAAGATAACCGATGAAAAAACGGATGACCCATTGTTTGCAACACTAGAACTTTACGATAATGAAACAGAAGCCCTGCTTGCATCTTTCACTTCAAATAAACAAACAGGAGCTTACCTTATATCACTTCCCGGAGGGAAAAATTATATGATTGCAGTTAAATCTGATGATTATTTGTTCCATTCCGAGAATATTAATGTTGCCCAAAGCGATGTATCTAGAGAGATTATTAATAATATTAAACTTAAGAAAGTTGAAGTTGGACAAAGCATTGTTTTGAACAACATATTTTTCGATACAGGAGCTGCAACATTGAGACCGGAATCATATGCAGAACTCGGAGTATTATATGCTTTATTGTTAAACAACCCATCATTAAAGATAGAAATTTCAGGTCATACTGACAATGTTGGGTCAGCTGCAGCTAACCTCAGATTGTCAGAAGAAAGAGCAAGAGCGGTTGTTGCCTATCTGATAGAAAGAGGCGTTAATAGAGATAGACTAACATATAAAGGATATGGATTTTCTAAGCCTATTGCTTCTAATGAGACAGCACAAGGCAGACAAATGAACAGGCGAACCGAATTCCAAATATTAGATAAGTAAAAAAAAGAGGCTCAGAAATCTGAGCCTCTTTTTCTTCATCACCAATTACATTATACTTATTTGCCTTGGTGGTTTTTGTTTTGCTTCTTCCTTTTTAGGGATAGATATGTAGAGAACACCATCCTTATGTTTTGCTGAAATCTTATCGGCCTCAATGCTCTGTGGCATAGTAAAAGATCTTTTAAATGATGAGTAACTGAATTCCCTTCTCATAAATTTTCCATTTTTGTCGCTTTCTTCATTCTTCAGTTCTCTTTCTGATGAGATTGTCAGCACATTGTTTTCTAAGTCAATTTTAAAATCATTTTTGTCTAAACCCGGTGCTGCTACCTCAATTTTAAACTCATCATTGTTCTCAATTACATTTACTGCAGGAACACTGATGCCGGTGTGATCATCAAAAACACTGTTTAATAGGTCTCTACCAAAAAAGTCGTCTAAAATATTTGGCATTGCAATGCCTCTTCTGATTACTGGTAACATAGCTTAATCCTCCTTAATTTTTTGGTTAAACATATTGATTATTTGTGTTTTAAGATTCATTTTGAATCATTACATTAAAATACAATACCTGTGCCATCAGATTTTCACTAACATTATTACAGATTTAAACCAAAAAATGCGCCAATATGGCGCATTTCAAAATAAATCACTGCCATTTTGACCTATCTATTCAAAAGTCATAGGGTTTTTAACTTTTTCTTTAAGGAGAGCAATATCAACGGCTTCTATCATTTCACTCACATAATGAAATGTCAATCCTTCAAGATATAACTGATTAATTTCCTTGACATCTTTTTTATTTTCTTCAGACAATATTATATGATTTATAGATGCTCTTTTAGCGGCAAGTATTTTTTCTTTAATACCGCCAACGGGAAGAACTTTCCCTCTGAGAGTAATTTCGCCTGTCATAGCAATTCCCGGCTTAACCTTTCTTTGAGTAAACGCTGAAGTAAGTGCCATGAACATTGTTATTCCGGCAGATGGACCATCTTTAGGGGTAGCACCTTCAGGCACATGAATATGAACATTCCACCTGTCAAAAATATCATCTTTAAGATTTAATTGTTTTGCGTGAGCTTTAATATATTCATAAGCCAAGGAAGCGGATTCCTTCATAACATCACCAAGGTTTCCTGTAAGAGTTAACACCCCCTTACCCCTGCTAATGCTTGCTTCAACAAAGAGCACCTCACCACCGGCCCATGTCCATGCAAGTCCGGTCATTATACCCGCTTTATCCTTAATTTGAGAAACATCTCTTACAAATATTGGAGAACCCAAAATATCTTCAAGTTCTGTTATTTTCACAGATTTCCCAACTTTCTCACCACTCACCATTTTCTTTACTTTTCTGCGAATAACTGTTGCTAATGTTTTTTCAAGCGTTCTAACTCCAGATTCTCGGGTGTATTGTTGAATAATTTGCTCTAACACCTGATCTGCAAAACTCAGCTGTTTCTTTTTCAATCCATGATTTTCAAGTTGCCGAGGAATTAAATGCCTCTTTGCAATTTCAACTTTTTCCTCGACTATATATCCACTAAGATCAATAATTTCCATTCTATCTCTAAGCGCAGGGTGAATAGTAGAAACGGTATTAGCAGTTGCTATGAACATTATATTCGACAAATCATATTCTAATTCAAGATAGTTGTCGTAAAAATTAGTGTTTTGTTCAGGATCTAGCACTTCTAATAAAGCAGATGCAGGATCTCCATGAAAAGTATTTTGTCCTACTTTATCAATTTCGTCAAGCACGAAAACCGGATTAGAAGACTTAGCTTTTTTCAGATTTTGAACAATTCTACCCGGCAATGCACCAACATACGTTTTTCTGTGTCCCCGAATCTCTGCTTCATCTCTTAAACCTCCGAGCGACATCCTAATATAATTTCTTCCAACAGCAGATGCGATAGATTTCCCTAGAGAAGTTTTACCTACTCCGGGAGGGCCTACAAAGCAAAGGATTGGCGATTTCATATCACCTTTCATTTTCAAAACGGCAAGGTATTCTAAAATCCTATCTTTAATTTTTTCCAAACCAAAATGATCTCTCTCAAGAATATCTTTTGCTTTTGAAAGATCAAAGTTATCAGGAGTAAATTCGCCCCAAGGTAATTCAAGCAGAGTATCAAGATAGTTTAGCTGTATAGAATATTCCATAGCTCCGGGGTGCATTCTTTGTAGCTTATTAAGCTCTTTTTCAAACACATCCTGAACTTGTTTATTCCATTTTTTATTCTTTGCCTTCTCTTTAAATTCATTAATTTGGTGTTCATGCGGGTTACCACCAAGCTCATCCTGAATAGTTTTTAGCTGCTGATTTAGAATATAATCTCTTTGTTGCTTATCAATATCAACTTTAACTTTTGAATGAATCTGGTTTTTTAGTTCAACAACCTGCAGTTCGTGAGTAAGATGAACAAGTACAATATTAGCTCTTGCAAGCAAATCTTGTGTTTCAAGAAGTTTTTGTTTCTCCTCAACACTTATATTAAGATTAGATGATATAAAATTCACCAGAAATGCCGGGCTTTCAATGTTCTTAATTGCAAAAGCAGATTCACTTGGAATATGAGGAGATTGTTTAACAATTCTAATAGCAAGATCCTTAATGGTGCTAATTAGAGCTTTGAAATTCTTATCATTGCTAGGTTTTGTTTTAATATCGAATGCAGAAACAGTAGCCTTAATATAGGGTTCAGTAGAAATAAGAGCTTCCATTTTTATCCTTTTCTTACCCTGAATAATAACAGTTGTATTACCATCGGGCATTTGCAGGATTTTAATTATATAAGCAGCCGTTCCAATTTTATTCAGGTCATCAAACTCCGGTTCTTCAACATTGGGGTCTTTCTGACTCACAACACCGATAAGTCTATCCTTCTTATAAATATCGCGTACAAGCTTAATGGATTTGTCGCGGCTTACAGTGATTGGAATAACAACACCAGGAAATAAAACAGTATTTTTCAAAGGCAGAATAGACAATGATTCCGGCAGTTCTTCCGCTGTCATCTGTTCTTCTTCTTCTGTTGAAAGTAAGGGGATAAATTCAGTTTCAGCATCAATAATACCGGAAAACATATCGCCATTTCCAAATAACATCGTCATAATATATTAGTATTTTATAAGTATAAACAACTATCGAGGCACAAAGTTAACAATACTTATGCCATTAGGGAAATTCGGACTTATTGGCAGTAAGCAAAATTACTTTGTATAAACGCCTGCAGAAAAGGCAGGAACTTCAACAACAATGCTATTGCTTTCTATTCTTAAAGAGTTGTTATTAAAAAAATCTTTAACCAACAAGGTATTTGCAAAGAGACTAGATTCAATATTAAAAACATATTCTGATTTGCCTCTATTAATTAAGACAATTACAAAATCACCTAATTTGTTATAACGAATGTATGCAAAAGCTTTTTGCTCATCATTAAGATGCAGAATTTTTATTTTTCCACCGCCTATAATACTGGAAAAGCTATGCCTTAAAGCAGCAAGAGAAGCATAATAATGATATAATTCTTTGTTGAACTTTACTTCGTTAATCTTTCGATCAAGACCGAATGGATGTTCTTTTTCATCGTCATAAACCAGATCATCCCAAATCATTGGTTTACGGTCGTCTGGATCGTCGGCTCCCCACATACCGGCTTCTGTACCATAATAAATCATTGGAGCTCCAACATAAGTGTACTGAAAAAGAGCAATCAATTTTTGCAAATTAATATCTTCATTATTGGGCTTTTCAATAGAGTATGAGCTAGGGTCTTCAACTTCTCTAAGCTTTGAAAATGCTTTATATGGTTTATCATTATTTACAATCATTGTTACAAGTCTCTCTGTATCATGGCTATCCATCATATTCAACATAGCAACATTAACTTTGTGAGGAAAATCATCTCTTAAAGAATCTAGTCTTTCTATAAATTCAGACACTTTGAGAGTTTCATTTATAAAAAAAGCATGAGTTGCATAGGCCCATCTATAATTCATAACCACATCAAACAATTCATCACCAATATAATGTCTAGCAGCATCATTCCAAATTTCAGCTACAGTAATTGCATCCGGGTTGATAGTTCTAACATACCTTATCCAATCTTTCCAAAAATCCATTCCAAGTTCTTCAGCAACATCAAGTCTCCATCCGTCTATTCCTTTAGAAATGTCTCCATTTGGGGCCATCCATCTTTTAGTAACAGCAAAAATATGAGCTTTAACTTCAGGGTGAATATCTTCATTTGTTTCTGTAAACTCGGGCAAACCCTTGTATCCCCACCAACCTTTATAATCGAATCCATCGTCAAACTTTTCACCAAATTCATCAATTTTAAACCAATTTTTAAAATGGGATTTTTCTCCATTTTCAATAACATCTTTAAATGCCCAAAAATCGCGACCAACATGATTCCAAACTCCATCAAGAACCACTCTAATGCCTATTGCATGAGCCTTTTCCACAAGTTGAAGGAATAAAAGGTCAGCAGATGTCCACTGCCAAGTCAAAGGGTCTGCAGGGTTTTCATTTTGCATTATTTCCCAATCCCCTTTTGGGTCAGGGCCAAAGAATCTATCAATATGATGATAGTGAGATGCATCATATTTATGAAGAGACACCGCATCAAAAACCGGATTAAAATAAATAACATTAACACCGAGCTTATGCAGGTAATCTAGTTTATCAATAACTCCTTGCAGATCGCCACCATATCTGCGTGAGCTAACAGAGTTGTAGAAGTTTGGGCTAAAATTCATTTCCCAATCACTTCTTTGATACCAGTCTGAAGTCCACGAAGTAGGCTTCCATCCTTCAGGTGCGCCAATATTCCATGAACCTGATTTCCCAATTCTATCAGGAGTGGGGTTATTAGCATCATCGGCATTCCTAAAGCGTTCAGGAAATATCTGATACCAAATAGCATTCTCAGTCCATTCGGGAATATTCTTACCCGTTTGCGATTGCACAGGCGATATCAGTGCTAAAGATGATATTAAAAGAGATGCTATGGCTTTGATAAAGCTTAAAAAGAAATTATTAAAAAAAGACATAAAGTCAAAAGCTGTGCAAAAAATATTTAGAATCTTCTGTAGCTGTATGTATGCTCAAAAACCTTTCTAAAAATATTTTCGTCAATCTTAGTAAATTCGATATTTCTGCGGCTACAGACTCTTTTCGCGACGTCAATTGCTTTTTCAACATCGAACGTTGAATAATTAGAAGGACTTCCCCAAGTAAATGAAGGTATAAAATTTCTAATAAAACCTGTACCATAAACCTGTGCATTTATACCAATCACTGAGCCGGTATTAAACATGGTATTTATGCCACTCTTGGAATAATCTCCCATAAAGGTACCGCAAAACTGCATTCCGGTATCAACAAAGCTATTTACTGCATAATCCCAAAGCTTAACTTTTTCGTAGCTATTTTTAAGGTTTGAAGTATTTGTATCCGCACCAAGGTTGCACCATTCACCAATAACGCTATGACCAAGGAATCCATCATGAGCTTTATTAGAATATCCAAAAATAATTGAGCTGCTAACTTCTCCACCAACTTTACAATGAGGACCGATAGTGGTTCCACCATAAATCTTAGCGTTAATTCTAATAACAGAGCCCTCGCCAATGGCAACAGGTCCGCGGATAACTGCACCGTCCATAATATGAGCATTTTTTGCTATATAAACAGGACCTTCGGAAGCATTAATTATAACATTTTCCAAAATTGCGCCTTCTTCAATAAAAACATTTTCTTTGCAGACGATTTTTGCATAAGCACCTGCATCAGCAGATTTACGACCTTTAGTAATCAATTCGAAGTCGGCACGCAAAGCTTTTTCATTCATACTAACTAAGTCCCAAAGATGGCTAACTTTAAAAGCTTCACTTTTTGTTTCGAGAGGAGTAATTCCTTCCAGCAAATCTAAATCGATATTTTCGATATGCTCAGACATTAATCTCAGAGCAATAATAACATCGCCATAAACTAATGTTTGATTAGGCTTTAACTTAGCTATTTCCTCAATAATAGTATTATCCGGAAGAAATGTTCCATTAATAAGAATATTATCAGCTTCTTTTACCAAAGGAAACTTCTCACTAAGATATTTTTCAGTAAGGGATGAAGTTTTGGTATTAAGAAATTTTTCCCATTTTTCTCTTATAGTAAGAATACCAATTCTTAAATCAGCCACAGGGCGTGTAAATGTAAAAGGGAGCAGGTGCGTGCGAGTCTGGTCTCCAAAAAGTATATAATTCATTTTGTTACGATTAAAGATTATAAATTCTATTCAGTGGCTAAAGTTAGAATTTTTTTTAAAAAAAAAGCCCTTTTTTAAAGGGCTTTTTTTAAAGAAATTGGAAATATTTTTATTTCTCTTTAGTATCAAGGTGTTTTTTGTATTTCGATTTGAATTTATCAATACGACCAGCCGTATCAACAAGTTGTTGTTTTCCAGTATAAAATGGATGCGATGTATGTGAAATTTCCACTTTAATTAATGGATATTCTTTTCCGTCTTCCCACTTAATAGTTTCTTTTGTTCCAGCAGTACTGCGAGTAAGAAAAGCATACTCATTCGACATATCTTTAAAAACTACAAAACGATAGTCTTTTGGATGGATATCTTTTTTCATTTCTTGTAATTTGAGATTTTATTATTCTGTTTACTTATTGTCCGAATTTGGGAGGGCAAAAATAGTATTTTTTTTACAATAAATCAAAGCCTTATGAAAAAATATTTAGATTTTTGAAAAAATCGGGCCGATAAGTGTAAAGTATCTTATCTGCCCGAAACTTTCAATTTATCAAAATATTTATTAATCCAACGTATGAACAACAAGCCCGCTTCTCAATTTTGGCTCGAACCATGTTGTTTTTGGAGGCATAATATTGTCAGTATCTGCAATATCAATTAGCTGCTTCATAGTAACAGGATAAAGGGCAAAAGCCACTTTCATTTCACCGCTGTCAACTCTTCTTTTAAGTTCTCCAAGTCCGCGAATACCTCCAACAAAATCGATTCGTTTGTCTGTTCTAAGATTTTTGATACCAAGTATGTCGTCTAGAACATATTTTGATAAAACGGTAACATCAAGAACGCCAATTGGGTCATTATCGTTGTAAGTATGATTTTTAGCATCAAGGGAATACCAAGTTCCATCAAGATACATACAGAAATTATGAAGCTTGCCTGGCTTATATTCTTGATTTCCAGCTGCTTTAACAACAAAATCTTTTTCCAGCTTTTTCAAAAATTCCTCTTTAGAAAGGCCATTCAGATCTTTCACAACTCTGTTATAATCAATTATTGTAAGCTGATTATCAGGAAAAACAACAGCCATAAAGAAATTATATTCTTCTTTTCCGGTATGATTAGGATTGTTTTTCTTTTTTTCATTTCCAACTAGAGCGGCAGCAGCAGTACGATGGTGACCATCGGCAACATAAAAATATTTGATATTTGCGAATAATTGCTCAAGATTTTCTATTGTCTTATCATTTTCAATAATCCAGAATTTATGACCAAAACCATCGTCAGCCATAAAATCATAAATAGGAGGATTTTTGACAATCTCTGAAACGATATCATCAATTTCCTTTTTAGCAGGATATGAAAAGAACACAGGTTCTCCGTTAGCATTAAGGATTCTAACATGTTTCATTCTATCTTCTTCTTTATCAGGGCGAGTAAGTTCGTGCTTCTTGATTATATTATTCATATAATCTTCAACACCGGCGCATCCAACAACACCGTATTGAATTTTAGAGCCCCATGATTGAGCATAGATATAAAAATGTTTTTTATTATCTTGTTTCAACCATCCATTAGCAATAAATTTCTGAAAATTTTCTTTTGCTTTATCATAAACTTGTTGAGAGTAAAGATCAACATTTTCAGGAAGTTCAATTTCGGGTTTAATTACCCTTAAAAAACTATACTTATTATCACCTGCCTCCACTCTTGCTTCCTTAGAATCAAGAACATCATATGGTCTTGAGGCTAGACTTTTACAAATTTCTGCGGGGGGGCGAAATCCCCTAAAAGGTTTTAATATTGCCATGTTTTATTCTTTTTATAAATGAAAATTTAATTTTTAATGTACAATTTGGAATTTAGGATTTCCGATTAGCCATTCCCTATACCCTTATACCCTTATACCCAATACCCAATACCCTATACCCTATACCCAATACCCTATACCCTATACCTTAACCTAGTTAACTTTAAACTTCGCATCACCTTTTTCCAAGAAAGCAACAATTTGTTCAGCTGCTGCTATTCCGGCGTTGATGTTAGCTTCAGAAGTTTGAGCTCCCATTTTTTTAGCAGTAAAAACTACTCTGCCTGCAAATTTTGAAGTCATATCAGCAGCTTTATCAGGAACAATATCAGAAAGATATTTAAAATCCTGACGTTCTTCCATAAGTTTAATAAGGCCATCTTCATCAATAACTTCTTTACGAGCAGTATTAACTAAAACTGCACCTTTTGGCATTAAAGAAAGAAGGTTAAAATTGATAGATTTCTTAGTTTTATCGTTAGCAGGAATATGCAGAGAAACGAATTTGCAAGTTTTATAAAGTTCTTCAACCGAACCTAAAACTTTCACGCCATCTTTTTCGATATCTTCTTTTTTCACAAAAGGGTCGAATGCATAAATATCCATTCCGAAACCTTTGGCAATCATAGCAACATATCTGCCAACATTTCCATACGCATGAATACCGATTTTTTTACCTCTAAGTTCAGAGCCGGAAGAACCATCAAAAGCGTTTCTTATAGCGTATATCATCATACCAAAAGCAAGCTCAGCAACGGCATTTGAATTTTGACCGGGCGTATTCATAGCAACAACGCCTTTTTTAGTGCAAGCATCAAGGTCGATATTATCATATCCGGCACCTGCCCTAACAACAATTTTAAGATTTTTAGCAGCATTTAATACTTCCGCAGAAGCTATGTCGCTTCTGATAATTAGGCCATCAACATCTGCAACAGCTTCAAGAAACTGAGATACTTCAGTATATTTTTCGAGAAGGACTGTTTGGTATCCGGCATTATCAAATACTTTTTTTATACCTTCTACTGCAACCGGAGCAAACGGTTTATCAGTAGCAATAAGAACTTTTTTCATGATTTTATGTTTTTAAATTATTGTTTTTTATCTGATACAATAGCCATAAACTTCAACATACCATTTCAGGCAATTTAACATTTATGGCTATCAAAAATCAATTAAGATAAACTCTTTATTTTTTGTGCATGTTTTCAAATTCTTTCATACAATCTACCAACGCCTGAACACTTTCGGCCGGTAATGCATTGTATGTTGAAGCCCTGAAACCACCAACAGAACGATGTCCTTTTAAGCCTACCATTCCTTTAGAAGAAGCATATTTTTGGAATTCTTCTTCAAGCTCTTTATATTCATCTTTCATAACGAAGCAAATATTCATTAGTGAGCGGCTGTCTTTTTCAGCAGTACCAACAAACAATGAATTTCTATCAATTTCATTATAAAGAATAGCTGCTTTAGCTTTATTCATTTCATACATTTTCTTAACGCCACCTAATCTTTTCAACCAGCGAAGAGTTTCCAAACAAGTATAAATTGGCAGACAAGGAGGAGTATTAAACATAGACCCTTCATCAATATGCGTTTTATAATTCATCATTGTAGGAATTGTTCTTTCAACTTTTCCAAGAATATCTTCGCGTACAACAACGAAAGTAACACCAGCAGGTCCTAAATTTTTCTGAGCTCCACCATAAATCAAAGCATATTTGCTAACATCAACAGGTCTTGAGAAAATATCAGACGACATGTCGGCTACTAATGGAACAGGAGAATTATAATCCTCATGAATTTCTGTACCATAAATGGTATTGTTTGTAGTAATGTGGAAATAATCAACATCAGTAGGGATAGTAAATCCTTTAGGGATGTAATTAAAGTTTTTGTCTGCAGAAGAAGCAACAACATTAACTTCTCCAAACAATTTAGCTTCTTTTAAAGCTTTTTTAGCCCATACGCCTGTTTCCAGATAAGCTGCTTTTTTGTTAAGAATGTTGTATGGCACCATGCAGAACTGCAAACTTGCACCACCTCCAAGAAACAACACTTGGTATCCTTCCGGAATTCCAAGAAGTTCTTTAAACAATGCAACTGCTTCGTCCATAATTGCTTGAAAATCTTTACCTCTATGTGAGATTTCCATTAATGAAAGGCCGCTTCCATTAATATCTAATACAGCTTTGGCTGTATTTTCAATAACTTCCCTATTTAAAACTGAGGGACCTGCACTAAAATTATGCTTTTTCATATTGCCGATTTTAAAAAGTTTATATTTATAACATTATTATCTGATAATTAAAAGAAAACAGGGCAAACATAATAAAAAAGACTGATAAACTAAACTAAAAGAGGGTAAAAAAATATAATATTTTTAATCTATTTTTCTTGGGTTTCTGGCGTCTATTTCGGGGTAATAAACCCAGCGTCCATTTTCAAACAAAAAGGCATCAAAAATATTTGTTTCGGGGAAATAAAACTGAAAATGACCTTCCAAATTTGGGTGCGTTGGCATTAGTCTGTCAAACACAATCATATTTTTTGGTCGTCTACTCCCCTGGATGAAGTGCTTTTCATACTTTAATGTCATACTAACTTTTGCAGAGTATTCAAAAACAACTCTTCTGTATCTATTGTTTTTATATGTAAACTGCGGTATTCCGAATACAGGTTTTCCTCTGGCTGCAGTTCGAAGGGGCTCTATCACTCTGATACGAGTAAGTTGATTTCCACCTCTCCATCCAAGTAATGTGTATTGATCTTCCTTACTATACCTGTTATGAATGAGTTGGTAATAAAAAGCGCCATACCAATTTTCAGGAGATAGCTGCAAATAAATAAGATCATCCGGAACTCTTTCCATATTCATCAGAGGATAAATAACTATATCCCCTCTCCTATCATCTTTTACCTGAAAAAAACCGAAGTATTCAAACTTGCCTTCAGGCAATGGGACATACCACGTTATTATTCTAAAAGATTTATCCGGTGCTGTAAGAAAAGACACTGTTGTAAGAGAGTCGAATGGATAATCAAAAGAACCTTCCTTTTCAAGTACTTTTTGTAAAAGATTTTTAAAATCTTCGTTAATAGAGAGCCTTTCAAAATCATGCTTTGGCTCTACTATTCTATTTGCAACTTTTCTAAGGGAATCTTCAAGCAAAACAAATTCATTATTTACTTGAGCTGCAGTTTTAAAAATTGAAATACTTAATAAAAAGAGTACTGAGAATAATAAAGCCTTTGATTTCATTTTCTGATTTCTATTTAATACAAAGATATTAAACAAATTAATTGACTACAATTTGTAATTTTGAACTTTGGAAATAAAACGCAACTATCATAAATAAATTTCTCAGCAACAAATTAATGAGCATTAAACTTACAGATAGAATAAAATCTTTTGCTGAATTAGGTGACAGAATTCAAAAAGTATTAAAATCATCAAACACTTCAGATTTATCAATTTCTGAAACAGCCTTGTTTGATGCAATAAAAAAAGCATCACTTCATAATCCGTGGTATACAGAAGAAAATTGCAGGCACGCGATGTCGGGATTGGCGATTATTCTGGAAAAACAAAAAATTGAATATTGGCTAAATTCCTATAATATTAATGAAAAGAACTCAAATCCCAAGACCATTGCGGTTGTTATGGCCGGAAATATCCCTGCCGTTGGTTTTCACGACTTTCTATGCGTACTAATATCAGGAAACAAAATACTGGCAAAACTTTCATCACAAGATGACGTACTCATTAAAGCAATTTCAGAAGTTTTAGAAGATATTAATAATGAATGGAAAACTTACATCAAATTTGAGGATAATATTATTAGGGGTTTTGATGCCGTTATAGCAACAGGAAGTAATAACACAGCAAGGTATTTTGAATATTATTTCGGCAAATATCCAAATATTATTAGAAAAAACAGAAATAGCATAGCTGTGCTATCGGGAAAAGAAAACGATACAGAAATTGAAGGGCTTGGAGAAGATATATTCCGATATTTCGGATTGGGTTGCAGAAATGTGAGTCAGATATTAATTCCTGAGTCTTATAGAATAGAAGATTTATTGCCTTCTTTTGAAACCTGGTCGTTTATTGGCAATCATCATAAATGGGCCAACAACTACGATTATAACAAATCTATATTTTTGGTAAACCAGGTAGATCATCTAGATAATGGATTTGCAATATTCAAACCCGACCAAAAGTTACACTCCCCTGTAAGTGTATTAAACTTTCATAAATACAAAACCATTGAAGACGTTAAAGCATTAATAAACTCGGAAGCAAATAGTATTCAATGCATTAGCAGTAACATTGAAATTGGGATAGATAATGTATCTATAGTACCACTCGGCAAAACTCAGATGCCGGAGCTATGGGATTATGCGGATAGGATCGACACTATGGATTTAGTGCTGAGTTGTTAGTTGCCTATACGCAGTTTGCAATTGGAAATATTTTAGGGTTTTACTTTAAGACGTTGAATTTTAATTTACTAAACACCGGAACTCCATCATTATCAATTCCTTGAAAAACAATCACATAATCTCCTTCAGGTAATTTTACCGGAATGTTTAAATTAACTTCTTTCCTATTGCTAACAACTACAGAAGGATTATAAAAAATTGTTTTACAATGCTCATTACCCACATTAACTGTTCCTTGAGGAATTTCAAATTCGGAAGGCACGAGATACCCCATTAGCTCAAATTCTATTGTAGTAGGATCAAAAAAATGAGATCGCCTAGTATAGGCAACAATTGCCCCATTTGCGCCTCTTGCCCCGAAGATACTTGCTGAAGCGCCTCTGAATGCATCAATGCGTTCAACTGCATTAACATTCATAGTAAAAAAATGAGATCTATCAACAATAGTTCCATCTATCAGGAATATTGGTTCACTAGATAACCTGATGCTGCTTGGACCACGAAACATAAGTCTTCCACTTTGGTCATGATACAATCCATGCACATGATTAGTAATAACCTGATACATATTCGTATAATTCTTATTTGCAATTTCGTCCATATAAATTATTTGGTCAGGGTTGAAATAAGTGTCGGATCTGCTAACCGAAGACTTATCAGAAGATGAGAATAGTCTTTTATACCAAGGATTTCGATTTTTCCAATTTGGACCCTTCTCCGTTATACTTTGATATTTTGTATTACTATCAATTTTATATTTTAAAGACTCAAATTCATTAAGAGTCACATTGATATTTATAGCTCTGCCTGCATTTCTTCTATCAGTGATTTGTAAATTAATTTTGAAAGAGCCTTCATAATAAAGATTTGGGATATAAAACTGACCTTTAGTTACTTCCGCTTTTCTAATAGACCCCTTTAAATCTGAAAGAATAACAGTAAAACTCTCTGTAGCAACCCTATGGTCTTCATTACTAGAGATTGCACCTGACAATTTGAGTGAAGATGGAAAATGTTTTTCAAAGTCTTCTTTGGCTAGATTAAAATTTGAGTAATCAATATCAGGCATTGCATTAGAGGCTATTAGCATTAAATTTAGCCTTTTAATATCTTCAGCGCTATTCAAATCAAAATCATTTTCAATTGTTAACCCGGCTTGTGAAGAGTTTACTAAAAGTTGGTTTTTCAAATTTTCGGATATTGAGTAATTATTATCCTTGCATTCATTTAAATTATATAATGCGAAAGAAAAATTACCTGAAACAAACTTATCCTTATTGCTAATAAATTTTAACGGGACCGACAACTCTATTCCCGGCATAAAGCTATTTCTAGCTAGTTCTACATTAAAAAAATTATTATCATTGACAAAAAATAACCTCTGAGAATAAACCTTGCCTTTCTTGTCATAGGCAATAAACCTGGTAATGCCGGAAGGGAAAAAATCAGTTGAAAAAACATAATCCTTATTTGGGATAAGCTCGTTTATGAAATTATCCTCTTGTCCGAATTTAAGGAGCAATGCGAATTTTTCATTAATGAGAGATTCAGAAGTAACAGCTTTTACAATTATATCTCCGTCATCATTTTTGTGAATATTCAATGAAACACCGGAGTTTGTGGACAATGGCAAGTTAGCCTTATACTCATCCTTGCTTTCAATTATAACATTTGCATAATATGAAATGCCATCAAGAGGTTTTAAACTAAAAACGCCGTATCCATTTGCAAAAACATCTACATCTGTTACAAACTTATCGTTATTATCATAAACCCTTGCTTGAAAACTAAGAGTTTCATTTAATTGATTTAGAACTCTTATGATAACTTGGTTTTCTGACCCCGAAATTAGAGAGCCGCCTTCCGGAAAGAAATCAATATTATGAGAATTTCTTTTATTAGAAATCATGGCATTAAATGCCTTGTTATTTTGAATGCTTCGTCTTGAAATATAATTACTTTGCTCAATATTGTGGATGTAAATATTTTTTGTAAATACAAAAGGATCAGACATTGCCCTTACCCATTCAGTATAAGCAGTTATCATATAATTCCCATCATGAATGGAGTCGTTTATGAAAAAATCACCATATGCCAAACCATTATTTAGTCTAAGTATTCTAGAAACAACTATTTTCCCATTATAATCTACAATATCCACATATAGGTTTCGGCTGAGAGTATCTGGTTTATTACTGTTACTATTGAGTACGTATGCATTAAACCAAATTGTTTCATTTGTGAAGTATTCGTCTTTGTCAGTTATTAAAACAACTTTCTGAGGATAAACTGAAATCGTATCCGAATTGGAGGAATTGTTGATACCAAAAGATACTATAGGATTAATAACAGCTAATGCGATTATTGCAATATTAAATAAAATTTTCATCTGCTTAAAGATTATATAAAGCATTAAATTTACCACAAATAACAAACATTACAAAACTAATTATGTTATATTAACAAACAAAAAAATGGGTATTTCCTTATTTGATGCGCTATGTGATTTTTGTTGTTAATTTCGCGCAAAGTCGTAATAAACAATATACCGTATTAAAATATACTTTTTAGATTTGGTTCTTTTTATTCATTTACCTGTAGTAATGTGATTCAAAGCAAACCTTATTCTTCTTTTAAAACCTTAGTAGTAAAAATACAAACCCATAACCAGCAACCTTATTAGCTTATTAAAGAAGCTTTTCATCAAATACATTGGGTGCTCGAAAAATAAGAATGTTTAAATGATCAGAGCTCGCATAAATAGCATATAGTTTTGATGAATTATTATTAACAATTGCTGTAATATATTTTCTATTCTTATTCGATATTTTGCAGGAATAAATGGCAATCGGTGCATGGTTGTAAATACATAATGTGTATACAGATTATTATACCCAATTTTCATTTTCGTTGCATTATTTACTGCAAATATCGCAAATAATAAGGTAATAAGTCCCTCAGTATACCCAATATTGCCCCTAAACGAATAACTGGAGAAAAATTATTAAATTTAGGCATTGCCCATGCATTTTATGTCGTAAGAACCATGATGTAAAACATCACTAATAAGTCT
>Ga0208244_100923_pt1 | contig 20661 bp, 9 predicted proteins | sample SubbioCR12Aug_5A_FD_184828 | JGI IMG/M metagenome (GOLD analysis project Ga0208244, IMG submission 184828) | Serpentinite rock and fluid subsurface biosphere microbial communities from McLaughlin Reserve, California, USA - CR12Aug_5A (SPAdes) | ecosystem: Environmental > Terrestrial > Deep... | reverse complement strand
CTTCGCTGTCTGGGTTACGACATTCTTCACTGGGACAGTTCAGGTCTCGGCACAACTCCCGCCTCCCGGTGAAAGTCCAACACTACGGTTTCCTACATCGTTTCCTCCAGGTAAATACACGCCTCATGGTTATCTCGATAATCCTGCACACAGCCATGTCTTCAATCGCAGCGGGGTTATCCGTTCGGTGCCGCCTTTTGGATTGGGGTGGTGGAAGGTGCCGTTCCCGGGACCGTACGGATCGGGTGTGCGGGATCATCTCAACTACATCTCGGCGCTGCAGTTCGGCGTTGTGATTGACGACGAGGCATTTGCCGAGCAAGCCGACTTCGATCGCCGGGGCGTTGAGCTAACTTCATCCTACCATACGTGCAACGTCATCAGTTGCGGTTGGGAGTTCAACGGCATTGCGGTGCGTTTCAGCTTCGCCCTCACAAATGAACATGCTCTTGTGTGTCTTGTCGAAGTGCGCAATGATTCGAGCGCCGCACGAGAGATATTTCTTCACGCGACACACATCTATCAGCTTGGCGACCTGCGCTGGTGGGGACGGGACGGCTTGACTGCGAAGTATGATCAAAGCGCGCGCGCCTCCATTGTCAAGGCATGGGCGTACGGCGATGTCTTCACACTCGGTGCCGCAGTCGCCGCTGCAGCGCATAAGACAACAGCGAGCCGTTCACAATGGCTGAGCTGGGTGAAGGAGAACAGTCTGGAGTCGGTGAAACCCGAACCGCTTATCGGAAGGGGACCGCTCTGGACGGTGAATACCTATCGCGTTTCACTCAAGCCGCATGAATCGAGGTCAATCCTTGTCGCCTTATGTCGCGGGAAGAACGAACAATGGGCGCTGAGCGAGCTGGATTCGGCATTGGGGAGCGCGCTCGCTGCAATGCATCAGAAGCTTCGAGAGGACGATGCCTTCTGGTCGCGCTGCCCGATATTGGACGGCAACTGGCCCGACACGTTCAAGCGCGGATGGGTGTACGACTTCGAGACGCTGCGGATGAATGTCCGTTCTCCCATCGGGATCTTCAAGCATCCGTGGGATGGTATGCAAGTGCAATCGCCCCGTGTTGTACTCGGGGAAGCAAGTCTCGATATGATGACGCTTGGCTACGCCGATCCCGTGCTCGCTCAACAGGTTCTCTACGGCACATTTGCTGATGCACTTGCTCCAAACGTTCCATGCGCGCGCGAAGACGGAAGCATGAACATGATCTCCTCCGATGGCTCGGAGTGCGGCACAGCACCGATGTGGGGATATCCGTTTCATCTCATCTATGCGCTGTTCCAGCAGACCGGCGACAAGGACTGGATCAGAGCGCTCTATCCTTATCTCAAGGCGTACATCGAGTGGTGGCTGGAGCATCGAACGGACAAGGATGGCTGGCTGCACTGCAACAACAGTTGGGAATCTGGGCAGGATGGCTCGCGGCGATTCATCGTTACTGAGACACACGAAGGCGCGGTTTCGGATTTTGTCCGTGCCGTTGACGTCGAAGCGAGCATGGCGGAAGCCATGAATGTGATGGCAGTTCTGGCGCACTGCCTTGACAAACAGCAGGATGCAGAGTACTGGAAGCAACTCGCCGTTCACCGCACGGACAATGTACACCAAATGTTCTTCGACGGTTCGTTTCGAGACGTGGACGGCAGGAACGGCACACCGATCATTCTGGAGGATTATCTGGATGTCATGATGCTAACCCCACTTACTTGCAGGATTGCAACGCCTGCGCAAACGCAAGCGGTCAAGCCGATGTTCCGGTATTTCAAAGAGCATCGCGAGCGGCTTGAATGGCCTCCCATACTGCTCACTTACACAGAGGCAGCGTGGTTTGCAGGCGAACGCGCCATTGCCGCCGAGGCCGTTGCTGAAATCGCAGCCCGGACATACCGACGCACAGACGATCGCAACGTACGTTTTGCTGACACCTCGGACTACTTCTCGTATAGGGTCCCTGGTGTTGCGTATGAGTACTGGCCCAGCAGAGATGTGCCTGAGGGCGGTGAGAACTACGGATGGGGCGCAACGCTGCCGATGTTCATCATACGATCGATCGTCGGATTCCGAGAGCATCCGTCGGTTCTCGAAAAGGCGTTCTATCTTGCTCCGGCGATTCCATTTGATTTCATGAAACGAGGAAAAAAGTACACCATTCGTAAGCTGAAATTCCGTGCCAGCGAGTTTGATGTAACATACTCGGTTCTGGATCATGGACAACTCAAGCTCATTGTCGAAAGCGCCTCGACCGATCTTTCCTCATGGCGTATCACGGACGAGGCCGGCAAGACACTGAAGGTCTCAAAATCGAAGGATCGAGAAAAGCATCGGCTCACACTGGCTGTACGTAACGGCGAGGTTCTCCTCGTCAATGTCAATTGAGGAGACACTCGTTCATCTAAACGTGCAGTGTGCGAACCATTGACGTCCGATGTTTTTCGACCGCCCTAGTTTGAAACGAATACAAGGGAAAAGACCATGAGAACATTTGCTGCACTTGTTGTTTTTCTCATTCCGTGCATAACGATTGCGCAGAAGCCATATCTCTCCAATCTCTTGGCGACAAAGGATTCTCCACTATATACATCCTACGCTGCTGCAATGGAACGCTCAGAATTCATACTGGACGAGGGATATCATTTCCTCTTCTATGACAGCACGCGCGGTGCGGAGTTCGTCACCGACAATGCGGGTGACTGGGCGCTTGCGTTCAAGATGCGATCGCGCTACGTCTACGAGCTTAGCGAGTACTTTCGACAGCCGGTTATCACGACATCGTATCCTGATCTCGTACGGTACGTGAGCTATCCATTCGAGGGGATCAGAGTGGATGCGACCTTCTTTGTGTATAGTTCGCACATAGCGGTGCAGGACATTACAGTGACGAACGAAACGGAGAAGAAGGCAGTTGTTGAAGCGCTGCCATTTTTGCGCAATACCCATAGGGCATTTAGTGATGTGATGATGATTCCGGAAAAGAGCGCTATGAGTTTCACGCACGAGGAATTTCCAGACAGATGGATGTTGCAGCACAACATGCCGTATGTCGAAACCGTGCATGACCTATTCATGGTTACGCCTCCGGTTGATCGTCTCGGGAGCTTTCGAAGCTACACATGGGGGTCCATCGAGATTCCACAAGAGATCGATCGGAAAAAGCCGCCAGTATATGTTGTGTGGGGGCGAATCTTCCACAACGATGGTGAGCGTTGTCCGCATCGTTCGCCAACAGTGACACTCACCGCAATGCTTAATAATGATCGCACGAAGCTGCTCATCGAGAATGGGCCGCGCTGGGGAAGTGCGGAGAGCAACGTGACTGCCAATTCCTTCTATGGCATCGAATTAGGGAGCCTCGCATCGGTGAAGCAGGGAGATCAATTCACGATTTTCATCCACTGCGAAGCGTCGAAGCAGCTTGCAGTAATCGAGGGAATAGTCGAAGACACCTCAAAGAGTCGCTCGTTGCGCATTGACGCACGGTTGGCGGATGATACGCTCCCTCTTTCCCCGAAGGCGATACGGCGCGATATCTGGGGAAGCGGCACGGAGCTGCGGTTATACTGGGAAGAGGGTCCGCTCGGCACACGGTACAATGTTTATCGACGCGACTACCGGCAAGGTGGAGCATATCATCTTCTTGCAGCGGACCTCGAACAGACTTTTCACACTGATAAAAACATCCCCGACGACGATATTTATGGCTACGTCGTAACCGCCATCAACAGTGAAGGAAGGATGAGCATTCACTCAAGCGAAGTGAACAACATTGAAGGGAGCGACTTCCTCACCGACGTCAAGTATCCGGGGCAGGTAAAAGGCGATGCACGTGATCTGGTGCGCGTGGTGAGCGCTGCAAAGACACTGGAGCTTCCACCTGGGGGAAGCGAACGCTTGCGCGTGCTCCGTGCGGTGCGTCGTCCGTCAGATAGTCAGGAAGACCTGATGAAGCAATGCGAGACTCTCATGAAAGAAGACCTGGAGCAGTATGTGCGCGCCAATGAAACGCTCTTTAGCAAGATTCCACCGCCGCCGTCTGGTGAAAGCGATAAGATGATGCTGTACTGGAGCGCCTTTTCATTGATGAGACAAGTGATGCTGCCGCCAGAAGGGAAGTGCTCTTTCAACTATTACGTCTTCTCACGCGAGCCGCAGTGGGGATGGGGGCATGGCGGACAGGTGTTCCACGAAAGCTTGACGATGATGGCGTACGGTTTCATGGATCCTGTGAGCGCAATGAACTCACAACGCGTCTTTCGTGAACGACAACACCCGAACGGCTACATAAATTATCGCACAGGTCCCTATCTCGATGAGACGATACCGACGAACGGGCAGCTTACCACTTCTGCACCGTGGTATGCCTGGCAGAACTGGGAGCTTTACAAGATCACAAAGGACAAAAGCTTCCTAAAGGAAATGTACGAATCGAGCAAGCGTTTGTATAAATTCTTCATCAAGAACCGCGACAGTGACGGCGATGGGCTTTGCGAGTGGGGCGGCCACGCCGTGCTCGAAAGCGTTCGCGATGGGTGGGTTGCGGTGTGGGATCAGGTTGGCGACCCATCGAACTTCGAGGCACTCGATCTTAACTGCATGCTCGTGCAGGAGGAAAAGGCGCTGGCGGCAATGGCGCGGGAGCTTGGCAGTGCGCGGGAGGCCAGAGCTTGGGAGAAGAAAGCTGCCGCGCGCGCGAACGCGATCAATACAATCATGTGGGATGATAGTACAGGATTCTACTATAATGTTGAAAAGAAGAACCACAGCTTCATGTTCAAAACATGGAACGACCTCAAGCGCGAAGAGATCATTGGGTTCCTCCCGCTCTGGGCGGGGGTTGCGGATTCGAGTCGCGCCGCGCGTTTGGTGCAGAAGCTAAAGGACCCTGCGAAGTTCTGGCGTCGCTACGGTCTCCCCACCCTCGCCGCAGACGACAAGTACTTCAACGCCAAGGGGTACTGGAACGGACCTGTGTGGATACAATGGGTGTACCTTGTCCAACGAGGGCTTTTGCAGTACGGGTACAAGGCAGAGGCGCACGAGCTTGTCAATCGCGTTGCGGAAAACATGATCTCCCAACTGAAGAAGGATCACAATCTGTGGGAACTGTACAGCCCCGACGAGCAATGGGCGGGACACAACAAAACGTATATTTGGGCAGGAATAATTGCTAGAATGATGTTGGATGTTGCGGATGCAAAATGAATCTTATTCAACCTTCGAAACCAATTCACAAAATGAATAAATATATCTCGTTATCGTTTGTTCTTCTTCTAAGTTCAGCAACTGCATTTGCTCAATTTATTTCTTCAATTGAACTTACCACTAATAAAGGCGTTGGAGTAAGCGGATACACTTCGAACGCTGGTACATCAATTCAGTGCAAAGATATTCTACCCCTATTTACATTTGAATTGAATGGTGCACTGCAAAGTTCACTTTCTACAAATGCAAAACTACAAGGAGATAGCATTGTATGGACAACAAACACCGGTATTGACGGCTCAGTTCGGTACGAAAAAAAATATGATCGAGGATGGAAGGGAGTTGTTACATTCCGTAATGTTTCGACTGAAAAGAAAACGATTGCAAATGTTGTTCCTCTCGGCGAATCGCCAAATCGTGTGTATATTCGAGCAGATGAAAGTGAACCGCGAGTCGATTTAGCCGATCTTCCATATTCTTTGCAGCAAAATGTTAGGAACAATGATGCAGCGACATATATTCACCGATTAAGTCGGTCGAAATTGTTTCGCCCGGGTGTTGGTGCAATTGGCGTAGTGCTTCCTGATAATGCGTGGGAGATGGGATTCTGTGATGTTCAAGTGAATGCAACTCGTTCTCTTGCAGCAATTGCGCGAAGAACTTCATCCGAAAAAGCTGAAATCCGTCGTTTTAGAACAATACTGGAACCAGACGGTTTTGTGCAATATGCCTTCTATGTCGATGATCACGGAGGCGATTGGCGCGACGGCTTGCGTATAATGTTTCAAGAACGGTGGATATATGATTTGGAGACATTCGACAATACTTTGTTTGAACGAAAAGATCTCGAATGGATTCGTCATAGTTATTTGCTGCTTCTTCAATTTGTCTGGGACCATCAATACTATGATGCAAAAACACAGAAGTACAATTACGATCAATTTCTTCTTGAACAAAACTCTGTGTTGGGTGGATATGAAGCGTACATGATCTGGCCGACATGGCCTCGTCTCGGTTTGGATGCGCGCAACCAGTGGGATATGTATCGTGATCTTCCGGGAGGTATTCCCGAATTGCGACGACAGGTAGAATATGCGCATAGAAATAATACGAAATATTTCATTGCATATAATCCGTGGGATCAAAGCACACGCAATGAAGAGCACGCCAAAGGGATGGAAGAAATGCTTCGCGCAATAAATGCTGATGGAGTGGTGCTTGATACCTGGGGAGAGTCGAATAAAGAATTTCAAGATGCCGCCGATCGTGCAAAGCCTGGAGTCATTTTATACAGCGAAGGGATGGCTGTGCCGAAGGATATGCCGACGATCGTATCGGGGCGCGTACACGATGCGATATATATGGCTCCGCCGCTCAATCTCAATAAGTTCATCAAACCGGAGTTTTCAATTTTTCGTGTATGCCAGCTTGCGGAAGGGAGGATTCATCGGGAGATTGCCGTTTCTTTTTTTAACGGTTACGGTACAGAAATGAATATCATGCGCCCTGGCAGACCGGATTGGATTGATGAAGAATACGCTTTTCTTGGTCGCACAACAAAGATACTAAGAGAAAACAGTTCGGCATATTTGAGTAGAAGCTGGGTTCCGCTACTTCCGACGCTAACCGATAGTATCTGGGTAAATAAATTTCCAACCCCCTCAAAAACTTTGTACAACATATACAGTTTGAAGCCGGAGGGATGGAATGGTGCACTTTTTGAAGTGTCCGATGTGAAAGATTCTCATTATGTAAGTTTGTGGAATCACAAAGAACTGGAGCTGGTGACAATTGATGGGAAAACATATGCACCTGTAACGATTGATGGCTTTAGTCGGTCATGGATCGGAACCCGGCGTGAAGGAAATGTTGATTGTATTGCGATGTTTCCGAAATTATTGAAGGTTTCTGTGAACTCCGACTCACTTCACGTTGAAGCAAACGTTGGCAAAAGAGTTGTCGTTTGGGCAGGAAATCCTTCCTACAAAACAAAATTTGCCGATTTTTCTATAGGCAGAAAAACAATCTCTTTGCTTGAACATCTTGGCAGACACGAAGAAAAATTTGTGGTGCAATTGTTTGATGACAAAGAATTATTGGATGAACGCATTGTCTATCTCAACCTTGCGACTCCGAGGCTGATTTCTCGTGTTGAACAGACTATGCAGGTTCAAAAAGTACCCTCAGGGATGGTAGAAATACCGGCGGGTGTTTTCACGTTCAAGCCGAGACGCAGTTTTCTCAGTCCAAACGAAGTAATTCCATATCCGGGTGATTCGACTATTCAGGTTCTGAATATGAAAAGATTTTTTATGGATCAATATCCAGTAACGAATGAGGAGTTTGGCAAATTCCTAAAGGAATCAAAATATCGACCTAATGATACGACACACTTCCTCAAGCATTGGATGAAAGGTAACCCGCCGAAGGGTTTGGAAAGGCATCCCGTTGTATACATTAGTCTTGATGATGCAAAAGCATATGCGACGTGGGCTGGAAAACGTCTTCCTACCGATATTGAATGGCAGTATGCAGCACAAGGTACTGATGGCAGAAAATATCCATGGGGAGAGAAATACGATTCGACAAAGTGCAACCATAGCCTCGGATATACGACGGCTGTTGATGCCTTTCCACAAGGAAGGAGTCCTTTTGGCGTAATGGATCTCATAGGAAACGTGTGGCAATTGACAAACGACATTTATGATAACGGTACGTTCTATTTCGGAATGATACGTGGTGGAAGTCACTATAATCCTATTTCGAGCTGGTGGTACATTCCTGGAGGACCGCAACCAGCTGATAATCCACAAATCTTGCTTTTAGTATCACCAGGTTTTGATCGAAGTGCCACAGTTGGATTCCGCTGCGTGAAAGATTCAGCGCCGTAGCGGAGCGAACAAGTCATGAACAATGTACGATTGAAAGCAACTTCTATGCGAATGAAACCTATTGTCCTGCGGATGTTGTTGTTTGGAGTTCTCACAGTTCCGCTCACGGCGCAAAGCCAACTTGAAACGTTGCTTTCATCAAGTCGGCTTCCGTTCTTGAAAAGCGCAAAGCTTCTGCAGGTGTCAAGCTACGACACGACCGGTGGTAACAACGATTTCGTCTCGATTCCAAAGGACGGCAGCGTCACGATCGCGCAATTGAAAGGCCCCGGCATTATCGTGAGGATTTGGGTGACGGTCTTTTCGCCGGACGAGCATTTCCTTAGAAGAATCCTGGTCCGAATGTACTGGGATGACGAGCCGAATCCTTCCGTGGAAGTTCCCGTCGGCGATTTCTTTGGCACAGGCTTTGCCTACCGGCACTACGTAACGCCATTCCTGGGAATGTCGAGCGGCGGCTACTACTGTTTCTTCCCAATGCCGTTCAACAAATCAGCTCGCATCGTCTTTGTCAACGAAACAGGCATGGAGGTGAACTCCCTCTATTACCATATCAACTTCTATAAGCTGGACGCTCCGCTCGGAGGGGATGCTGCATACTTCCATGCGGGCTGGAAGCGTGAGCCAAGAACGAAGTTGCGCTCAAATTATGTCATCCTCGAGGCTGAGGGCGAAGGGCATGTCGTTGGTGTCAACATGAGCATGCAGAGTTACGAGAAGGGGCTGCAGTATCTCGAGGGGGACGAGATGGTCTATGTGGACGGCGAGAAAATGCCGTCCATCTATGGAACGGGCACGGAAGACTACTTCAGCAGCGGTTGGTATTTCAATCGTGGTGAGTTTGCCTCTCCGTATCACGGATTACTTCTGAAAGACGATTCTCTCGGGCGGATTGCCGCATATCGGTTCCACATACTTGATGCTATACCCTTCAGTAAGTCCGTACGCTTCACGATCGAACATGGACATGGTAACGAGGAAGTTGTTGACTACAGCAGCACTGCCTACTGGTACCAGAAGGAACCCCACAAAAAGTTTTCAGAGATGCCGCCGCCAGCGATGCGAATTCCGCTCCGCCTTGCCATTCCCAACAATGCTGTCGAGGCGGAAGGCTCTCTGGTGAAGAGCACATGCCCCACGCGCATGGAACCGACGATAGACCTCGGTGCAGAATGGAGCAGCAACGCACAGCTTGCCGTTATGCCAAATGCCGCTGGCGATTCCGTCTCGTTGACAGTCCCCGTCGCAGAAGAGAGTTACGAGATCTCACTCTACTTCACAAAAGGACCCGAGTACGGCAATGCTGACATCCATGTAAACGGTATAAAGGTCGGTGAGATCTCAGGGTACTCGAAGCACTCTCTTCCTGCCAAAACCATCCTCGACACTGTGATGGCGAAGGAAGGTACCGTGACTGTGACGGTTGTGTCGCGCGGCAAGGATCTGAATGCAACGGGACTGAAGATCGGTCTCGATGCATTTGTCTTCCGGCCGCACCGTAAGTTCATTATCCAATGGTATCTGATCGGTCCGTTCCCCAACCCTCGCAATGAAAGGCTTGAACGCCTGGGTTTGGACATGGTCTTCCCACCGGAAATGGAGATCGATCTTTTGAAATCCTATCCGGGCATTGACGGCAAGCCGGTTGCGTGGACGCTGGCGAGTGCGCCGCCGAGCGGTAGAGTGAACCTGCGCATGTTCGAGCCAAACGAACTTGTGGTGGTGTATGCGTTGACCCATATCTATTCACTATCCGATCAACGGGTGCCGCTGTTACTCGGCTCGGATGATGGGGTCAAGGTGTTCCTGAATGACAGAGAGATCCACCGCTTCTTGAAAGTTCGAATCTCCGAGCCGGATCAGGATACCGTTCAGCTTGATCTGAAAACGGGTTGGAACAAGTTGCTGCTGAAGATCGAGAACAACTTCGGCGGATATAACTTCTTGGCTCGCGTCATCGATCCCCGCCGGACGCTGATTGTGAATCCAACGAGGCAAAAATGAGAAAGGAACCAACGTGCGCTTTCGGAATGTAGTACTCTGGTTGTTTGCGGCGACTCTCCTTCCCCACTTCGCTGCGCAAAGTCAGGTCGTGATCAACGATCCGTTCCTTCGGCTCAACGCCCGACATAACGATCCCCTTTTTTCGACGTATGCTGCCGCCATGAGCCGTTCGCGCTTCTTCGCTGATAAAGCGTACTTCATGGACTACTTCACGTCCAATCGTTCGATTGCCTACGCCACTCAATATGGGGGCGAATTCTCCGTTATCTGGAAAGTGAACAATGTCGTAGTAAACCGGACGCGCGACTTCGTCAAGCCGCCTGTCGTGATTGCCTCATTCCCCGACATGGCAGTCTTGGAATACGAGCCATTCGAGGGGATCACCGTGCAGGAGGTCTTTTTCGTCTATAGCTCGGGCTCGGCTGTCATTGATCTAACCATACAGCATAAGGGCGCTCGGCCGTACGATGTTGCGCTCTACCCGCTTCTGTTTCTTCCTGAGGACTCCTTACGCGTTATCAGGTACGATTCGCTTCTCCATGCGTACGTGTTTGAGCATCATGAGTCGCTTATCCGACTGCACAGCAATCTTTACAAAGATCGAGGATACCCAACGGAGTTCCGAAACGTCCTAGCATCCAGCATGAAGCCAACGAGCTTCGGAACGGCGACCATCTGTCGGCTCGACGAGTTCTACTTTACCGTGAAGCGGCTGAGCAAGGTGCATGAGAACGTGAGGGCATTGAATGAACAGCGCAGCGGCTCGACCAAGCTCGCGGCGCTGCAGCATAGTTTCGTGATGAAGCCGGGCGACAAGATCTCGATCCGATTTGTGCGAAGCGTTCAGGACGCTGCCCGTGGTGAAGAGGAGATGATTGCCGATGCACAGGAGGCGATGCGGGCCGATCTCCAGTCGTTCGTTGAGGAGAACGTGAAGCTCTTCAAATCTGTACCGCGCATCAAGTTCAGAAGCGATAAGGAACGAATGGTCTATCTCGGAGCATTCAACCTCGTGCGGCAGTGTATGTTGCCGCCCTCGGGGAAGACATCGCACAACTTCTACGTCTTTTCCCGCGAACCTGTCTGGGGCTGGGGGCATGGTCATCAAGTGATGCACGAATCGCTTTCCATGATCCCGTATGCCTATTTGGATGCCGCGTCAGCGCAGGCATCGCAGCGTGTCTATATCGAACAGCAATATGACGACGGGCTTATTGCGTATCGCCATGGACCGCGCGGACCGCAGGTCTATCCGCGCAAAGGCATTCCGACGACGTCAGCGCCATTCTTTACCTGGACAAACTGGGAAATCTTCGAGGTCAGCAAAGACCGCGCGTTCCTAAAGGAGGCTTACGACGCCGGCGCGAAGTTCATTCGCTATCTTGAGAAAGAACGGGACAAAGATGGCGACGGGATGTTTGAATGGGGTCCGTACGGCATTATCGAAAATGTGCGCGACGGCTGGAACGTGGTATTCCAGCTCTTCTCGGAGGGAGAGGATGAAGGGAGAGACATCTCACATGAGCTCGACGTCCTTGATCTGACGGCTGAGGCTGCCAACGAGATGTACTACCTTCGACTGATGGCAACCGAACTGCGTGATACTGCCGGCGTGCGCGAATGGACGGAGAAGTACAACCGCACGGCAGCCCTCATCAACAAGCATATGTGGGATCCGGAAGACGGATTCTATTATAACGTTGCGCAGAGTGACAACTCATTGTTGTTCGAGGGACGCAGCCTCAAGCGCAAGGAGCTGATCGGTTTCCTGCCGATGTGGGCGCGCGTTGCTACGAAAGAACAAGCGGCGCGTCTCGTGAAACATCTCACAAATGAGCGATCGTTCTGGCGCCGATATGGTGTCCCAACGCTTGCTGCCGATGACCCGCACTACACGCCGTTTGTTGATGGCTGCTGCCGGTGGAATGGTCCCGTGTGGCTTCTGTGGGATTACATGGTGTTCCGAGGTCTTCTGAATTACGGCTACAACGACCTCGCGCTCAAGTTAGGAGACAAGATGATGCTTGCGGTCACAACGCAGCTCGAGAGCAATCATCGCTTCTGGGAGTCGTTCAGCCCCGACTACCCTGTGCAAGAAAGTCCATCGAACTACATCTGGGATTCGATCATGGCGAAGCTTCTGATCGACATGTACAAGCTTAAAGCGTCTCGGTGAGGCATCGTGATGGAACCGCAATTGTTTCGCTTGGATGAACATCCGCATCGCCGATTCAACCCCTTCACGGGCGAGTGGATCCTAGTTTCTCCACATCGGGCGACGAGGCCGTGGCAGGGATTCATGGAACCCACATTACGCGAGGACAAAGCGCGCTATGATCCCACGTGCTATCTTTGTCCTGGTAATGAACGTGCAGGAGGAGTCCGCAATCCCGACTACACACACACTTTTGTGTTCGACAATGATTTCACCGCGTTGCTTCTCGAAACGCCTCCGGAGATAATGGATAAGAAGGGGCTTCTTGTTGCACAGGGCGAGCCTGGGGTGTGCCGCGTCGTCTGCTTTTCGCCTCGACATGACTTGACTCTGGCGGACATGGAGCATGATGACATACGACGCGTTGTGGATACATGGATTGTTGAATATAGGACGCTCTCCGAGCACCCGCTGATCAACTACGTCCAGATTTTCGAGAACAAAGGCGAAGTCATGGGGTGCAGCAATCCACATCCACATTGCCAGATCTGGGCGGAGCGTTCGATTCCTGTGGAGCCAATAAAGGAGCTTACGAAGCAGAGGGAGTACCTAGTAGAGAAAAAAACGTGTCTGCTCTGCGATTATCTCGAAGTGGAGTTGTCGGAAGGCGTGCGGCTTGTGTGCACAAACGAGAGCTTTGTTGCACTTGTGCCGTTCTGGGCGGTTTGGCCCTTTGAGACAATGGTGATCCCGCGGCGCCACATCGGGACAGTACTTGACCTATCCGAGCAGGAAAAGAACGACTTTGCCGACATTCTCAAACACGTTACCAAGCGCTACGATAACCTCTTCGGTGTTTCGTTTCCTTACTCCGCGGGAATGCATCAAACTCCATGCGACGCGCAGCCATATCCCGAAATGCACTTGCACATGCACTTTCTGCCGCCGCTTCTGCGTTCTGCATCAATTAAGAAGTTCATGGTCGGCTATGAGATGCTGGCGAATCCGCAGCGCGATATGACGCCGGAAGCAAGCGCCAAGCGGCTCCGAGCACTGCAGGAGGGATGAAGAGACGTTGGGTGTACTAGGGTGTTGTTCAGACCGGAAGGTCTTAAGAGGTTTGCATTTGATCCATAATGTAAATGGTGCAGCTATCACACACAAGAACAAATTGCCCCTGCGCACTCTGTGCAGGGCTATCCTGCTGGTCCTGATCTTTGCGCCACTCATGAATGCGCAGATTGTACGCATCCTTCCGCTTGATGTGAAGCGGGGATTGGAGAAGGGTACCATCCGCCTCACAATTTCCCCTCCCTTTGTCGGTGATACCGCAAAGGCATTCGACGGGAACCCCCTCACTGCCATCGAGATGCACAAAACCGATTCGCTTGTCATCACGATGTGGAGCGACTCGGCGATCGTCTTTGAAAAGTGCAACGTGTTTTTCTGGACGAGGGGGCAATGGAGATTGGAGGTGGCTGAATCGTTGTCTGATCTACTCCAGCGAAAGGGAACGTACACCGTTTTGGTATCGAACAGACCCAATTCAGGATTTGTATGGGACTCGTTGGCGTTCCCTCAGGTATCGGTGCGCGCGATCCGTTTTGAAGCGAGAAATCCGCTCGATTCGCTCATCATGCTTGGCGAGCTTTGGCTTCAGGGAAAAGTCACGTTCACACATCTTCTTGTGCTTCCAAGTCCCATCAAACTCCTCCCGAATACACATCTGTCGCTTTCATTCAAGATCGTCGATCAGGCCGGCAAGATCTATCAGAATTTCTTGACCGAGCCGATGGTATGGACAACGTCCGATCCCGGAATTGCGACGATTGACGAGAATGGCAGAATCCGCGGCGTCGTTATGGGATCGACCTCCGTGAACGTGCGGACGGCGACCTCGAGCATTTCTGGAACCGCTCCCGCTCACGTATTGAACGATTTCAGACCGCAGAAAATCGCTCCGATGAACGTCAAGGTGGCGCTATTGTTGTTCGATCCCATTGTCTTAACGGCACAGGGATACAGGAAGATCCATGAAGTATTCGGCTGGCGTGATCCGGTGGAGCTCTCCCATCGTCTCGTCAAGCATTTCCGTGAAGCATCCGATGGCGTGCTTAATTTCCAAATCATTCAGACGATCAATGGATCGAAATTCTTCACGGTCTATCGCGGCGGCTATCTAACACCGAACCAGTATTATGAGCTCCTGAAGGAGCCCGGTTGGACCTCTTTACGATCGGCTGAGAAAGACGGCTTGTTGACGTTCGACTATCGAGAAATGATCAAGTTCTATGGGTACGACACACAGCGCAACAATGGCGAGATTGACGAGGTATGGGTGTTTGCTGGTCCTTTCATGGGAATGTATGAATCACAACTCATGGGTCCAAAGGCGTTCTGGTGGAACTCGCTCCCCATCACCAGTGGGACAACCCTCACGAAGCTTCTCTCTGTCATGGGGCTTAACTATGAGCGGGGCGTTGATCAGGCGTTTCACAGCTTCGGACATCGCTCCGAGAGCGCACTGCGAGCGGCGTTCCAAGATGCGCAAGGGAAACCGTGGAATCCGAACTCGTCCGACCCGACCGCGTGGGACCTCTTCACACGCTACGACAAGATCGTCGGATTCGGAGCGCATGTTGGTAACATCCATTTTCCTCCGAACGGCGAGCGCGACTATGACTACGGTAATACCACGCTGGTGAACTCTTATGCAGAGAACTGGTACCGCTATCCCTATCTCTTCGACCAGACATCTATGGTCAACGTCTGGACATGGTGGTTCCGGAATGAAGAGTTTCCGAATGGTGACCCACTGGCGGAGGGACAGGATCATCTTGGCTATCTCCGCTGGTGGTACGGCCATCTGCCGCGCTACGAGGGTGTCACAGAAGGTGTGCTCAATAACTGGTGGCATTACATCGTGGACTACGAAGGCGCTGTCGCTCTTGCAAAGCAGACGCCTATCGTCGGCGTCACTGAGAAGTGGCATCCGCCGCAAGCGCCGAGAGACTTCGAACTTGAACAGAATTACCCAAATCCTTTCAACCCCTCGACTGTTATTCGGTACACTCTTGCGCACGACGCGCGCACCACACTCACGATTTCCGATTTGCTTGGGCGGGAAATAGCCACGTTGGTGGACGAGTGGCAAACCGAGGGACCGCACACCGCGTTATGGGAGGCGCGAAACATGCCGAGCGGCGTTTACTTCTATCAGCTCAAAATAGATTCACGTCTGAAAACACGCAAAATGATCCTTATTCGGTAATCTCCGATGAGTGGCAGGAGGGTAGTATGATGCGCGTTCATCGGTTTGTTGTCCTGTGTGCGCTGCTTGGTGTGCTTTCGGCAGCGGCGCAGCCATCGAAACTCCGGGTTCTCTATCCTTTGGCAGGTTCACATCCCACAGCGGAAGACAGCGCCGCGATCGCATGGCTGAAACATCAGGGCTCGTTGGCTGTGGTCGTCGTTGATGTTACACGAGACAAGGCAAACCTCCGACCCGGTGACGTTATGTGGGTGCATCTGCCTGACTCCACTGGATACCGGCAGTGGATACAGCGGAATGAAGGAATCGCTCTGCTTCGCACACAGCTTGGGCAGAAAGGCGGAATACTTCTGACGGGGTTTGCCGCATTGCTCCCGTACGAATTGGAGCTGGAGGAAAGGAGACCTCAGATCCGCATTGACACGATTCGAAACGACGGGCTCTTCGACAAAAAGGGATTTCAAAGCCTCCGTGGACATCCGATCTTCACGGGTTTGTTCGGCGGTGAGTTTGTGTGGAACCCTGACTTTGATCAAATCATGCCTTCAATCGGTTACTTCGATGGGTCCTTTCCCGCCCAAGGGAAAGTTGTAGGCGTCGAGAAGTCGTACGTTTTCGTGCGTGAAAACCGCAAGGTAGTCTTCGAGTATGGAGCGAAGAAAAATCGTGTCATATCCGTAGGCTCCTCAATCTACTTTGCGCCGAAAAACCACCTACGTGCCAACTTGGAACGGTTCATTGAAAACTGCCTGCTGTATGCGGGAGGAAAGATAGAAGGGAGACGTACCTATTGGCGGCAGAGCGATCACGTTCCGCGTCCTTTCACGATTCGGAGCAAACCGCTTACGCCTTCCAAAGGGGAGCTGCGGGAAACGAATGGTATGGGGAATCTCATTCTTAAGCGATCGAATCCGCGTAACGACTTCTTCGATGTGGCGGGAAGGCGAACGCTTATCATGGGGAAAGAGAACGGCGGACTGGATGAGGTGTGGGTGCATCCGTTTCGTGTGTTGCGTGATTTTGAAATCGGCATCATCGGGCCTGATTCCGTGAGCTGGTTGCGCAATCTCCCAGTGGATGTGGAAGTCACGCCTCACTCGTTCAGGCGGCTCTACGCTACTCCACATGGCAAGATTAGCGAGACGGTTGTTGCTTCAATCTCACGTGCGGGCGGATTTGTGCGCCTTGAAACGAACGCGTCTCTGCGGCTACTCGTGCGTTTCCGCTGTGATTTACGCTGGATGTGGCCCTATGACGCCAACGCACTCGGAGAGCTTCATTATGCATTCGACGAAGGGCTTAAAGCAGTTCATGTGAAGGACTCAACTAGCGATTTCTGGTGCGTCATAGGCGGGAATGCTTCCCCAAAGGCAGTTCTTGTCGGGCAATATGAGAGGATCGGCTGGAACGGGAAACATCTGCAGGCGGACGCAGCGACCTCAAACCAGGTTTATGCTGGATTTCTGTACGATGTCACCGGCAGCGAGTTGACGATCGGCTTCGTTGGTACAAATGAAGGCAGTCGCGCAGCTCTACGCGATTATCGCGCAATCATGAAAAACCCAGGATTCATTGTGCGTGAGGCTGCCGATCACTATGCGCGGCTGCTGAGGAGGCGTGTTACAATTCAGTCGCCGGACGAAGAATTCAATCGTCTTTATTCATGGGCGATCGTCGGCACGGATCGTTTTTTTGCGACGACCCCTGGGGTTGGAAGCGGGCTCCTCGCCGGTTTCGCGACAACAGCGCGCGGCTGGAACGGCGGTCACGAGATCAACGGCAGACCCGGTTACGCCTGGTACTTCGGAAGAGATGCCGCATGGTCGGGATTCGCCATCAACGACTACGGTGATGTGGAACTCGTGCGGCGGCAGCTTGAGTTTCTTCAAGCGTTTCAGGATCCAACAGGCAAGATCTTTCATGAGATCTCTACGAGCGGAGTCGTTCATTACGATGCCGCCGATGCTACGCCGCTGTATGTCATGCTTGCGGCTCACTACTTGCGAGCATCGGGCGACATGGGGTTCATCCGCAAGGGCTGGAAGAACCTCGAGAAGGCGATGGAGTTCATGCTCTCGACCGACACCGATGGCGACCACTTGATCGAAAACACAAATGTCGGCCACGGCTGGGTGGAAGGCGGCAAGCTCTTTGGCGCCCACAGCACACTCTATCTCTCGGCGCTTTGGTGGCAAACGCTGAAGGACATGAGTTACATCTGTGTTCAGCTTGGCAGAATCCCCCTCGCCAAGCGTTATGCGGACGAAGCCCTTGTGGTACAGCGGATCATCAACGAACAATTTTGGAACGAGACGACACGGTTCTTCAACTACGGGAAGTTCAGGGATGGTTCCTACAATCCGGAGTCTACGATCCTTCCTGCGATTGGGATGTACTTCGGGCTTTTCGATGATGCCAAGGTCTCGACCATGCTCGAAACGTACGCGGGGAACGGTTTCTCTGCCGATTGGGGAGTGCGCATTCTCAGCTCCGAATCCCCGCTATTCAACCCGACAGGCTACCATTACGGCAGCGTCTGGCCTCTCTTTACCGGATGGACCGCCCTTGGCGAGTACGAGTACGGAAACTCAACGCAAGGATTCACGCACATCATGAACAACCTCTACATCAAGAATCACTGGGCGCTCGGGTTCGTCGAGGAGGTGATGAGCGGCGCGATCTACACACCATCGGGTGTCTGTCCGCATCAGTGCTGGTCGGAGACAAACATCCTCCACCCAGCCATCACGAGCATGATTGGGTGGAAGCCCGATGCACCGAGCAAATCGGTAACACTGAAGCCACGATTCCCACTGCAATGGGACAGCGTTCATGTTGCGCATCTTAGGGTCGGCAATTCGTTCGTAAGTCTCTGGATGAAGCGGCAGTTGGATCGCACTGAGTACCGGCTTGTGCTCGAGCACGGAGCCCCCGTAAAAATCTTCCTTAGTCCGGAGCTTCCACTCGGAATGACGGTCAATCGAGTGCAGATCAATGGAATGTCGATTGAGTTCTCGCGTGAGGTCAGTCGAGGAACGTTGAGGAATGCTATTCCAGTGGCGCTCTCAAAATCCGCCACTGTTGTGCTTGAGCATACGGGGGGGATAGGTGTGCTGCCGATTGTTCCTCGGCCATCTCCAGGTGATAGTTCAATGGGATATCGTTTGGTGTCTCAGCAACTGCAAGAAGATACATTCACCGCCGTGTTTGAGGGAATGGCGCGCACAGAGTTGGATGTCAAGGTGAAGACGTTTGACAAAAAGATTGTGAGTGCGGAGGGGGCAGTTCTGAAAAAAGAGACGTCAAATGGATCTGCGGTATTAAGCGTTTCTTTTGAGCCGTCCGAAACGAGATATGTCCGCCGCACCGTGAAGATACAAGTGCAATAGTGGAAAATATTGGCTATACTACAAGGTAAGCGATGCCCACATCAGTCGCGACAGAAAAAGCTATGGTGACTCTCCAATGTCTGATTCTGGTTTAGAAGAGAAAAAACACAAGCCGCGTTGGATGCTCAAACCGCGGCGCATCACTGCCGAAGACGTAGCCGGGGAACTCAACATCTCAGCGATGACCGTCTCTCGCGCTCTTAACAATCGTGGCTATGTTGCTAAAACGACCCGTGAGCGTGTCATCAAGACCGCGAGGCGTCTCGGCTTTTCGCCGAACCACATTGCGAAGAGCCTCGCTGTCAGCAAGACAGAGACGATTGGCGTCATTGTTCCAGAAATCACGCACTCGTTCTTTCCTGAAGCAATCCGGGGCATTCAGGAGGTTACCTATAGCACGGGTTATCACCTGATCCTGACACATTCCGCTGAGGATGTTGCGCAAGAACAGGACTCGATCCGAACGCTCGAATCCATGCGTGTTGACGGCATCCTTATCTCGATGGCGCAGACTGTGAAAGACCACGTCTTCTACCGAGAAGTGATCGCGCGGGGGATTCCACTTGTCTTCTTCGACCGAGTGGCGCGAGGTCTCGGCGCATCATGTGTCAGCATTGATGACGAAGCGTGTGCCTGCACGATTACGGAACATCTCATTGGACATGGCTATCGGCGCATCGCGCACTTGGGCGGACCGCAGAAGGTGTCAATCGGTAGGGCGCGTCTCAATGGCTTTCTCAAAGCCCTGAAGCGCCACCGGATCCCGGTAGAGTCGGACTTGATTGTCGCCTCGGGATTTCACGAAGCCGACGGATATGAGGCGATGAAACGCTTGATCAATCGCTCTCGGAAAAAATGGCCGCGTGCTGTGTTTGCCGTCAACGATCCGGCGGCGTTCGGCGCGATCAAAGCTATTCTCGAAATCGGGCTTTCAATTCCAAAGGATATCGCACTCGTGGGGTTCTCGGACGACATTCGCGCACCGCTCATGCCCACGCCGCTCACCACGATCCGCCAGCCCGCATATGAACTTGGAAAACAGGCGGCACAGCAACTGATCGCTCGTATCGAGGGCACACTCAAGAGGCCTCAATCAATCATCGTGCAGGCGGCGCAAGTCATCCGTCAATCGTGCGGGTGCAAAGGTGCGGTGCAGTAAGAGGCCCGCCTTGATCGAGGGCTTGACCAAAAATAAGATCTGTGTTCGGCTTTCAATCGCTCAAGGTCATGAGTTACATCTGCGTTCAGTTCGGTACAACAAGCGCGGAGCAGGATAACGAGTTCACCTTCCGGCTCATCCTTCTCGGTTTCATTTTCTATGGCATGATGAACGTGTCAGGCACCATCTGAGCGAACGCTGCCTGGGGTTGCTACTGATGGTGGGATCCGATCTAGGTCTGGAGCCTCATCACGTGGTTAGTGTAGTCGCTCGATTCACTAACCAGCCCCCAGTTGTAGTGCCAATGTGACGTTAGTTCTTTCCCTTATAGTGGACTTCCTGATTATGCCAGCCTCAAGATTGAAAACTATCTAACTGGAAAGAAATGTGTCGAACTCAAATCGCTGAAGTACTAAATTACGCGCTTCAGAAATGTGGAAATCTACCAGGAGGGCTGCACAACCCGAATCTATGAGGATGGGCGCAAAGTGTTGGAGCCGAAACGACTGCGAGTAACAAAAGGCCTACAACATCCTCTGCAGCTTGAGAAGCACAAGCGGTCGCGGGGAGTTGTAGCGCT
>Ga0208244_100922_pt1 | contig 20695 bp, 16 predicted proteins | sample SubbioCR12Aug_5A_FD_184828 | JGI IMG/M metagenome (GOLD analysis project Ga0208244, IMG submission 184828) | Serpentinite rock and fluid subsurface biosphere microbial communities from McLaughlin Reserve, California, USA - CR12Aug_5A (SPAdes) | ecosystem: Environmental > Terrestrial > Deep... | reverse complement strand
TTCGAACAATTCCGAATCTTACTTCAATTTATGCCTTTTGATAATTGGCAGCATTTGATGCGGTTCATGCTCTATGGAGAAAATCAAATACCTAGAAAAACGTAAGGTTTTAAAATGGGAATTGCTGGTTCGAGGCACTGAGTTTTTCCCTTTCGTCGAATTATAGTATTATGAGCAGCTTTTCCGGTGGCTTCAACTCAGCACCGCTTGAAACTCCATTATCGTCAGAGTCTTCCAGCTACTGATAGTTGGCCGGTATTGCTGTTGAAATGCAAATACTGCCAAGCTCTGTTAAACACATCATTTAAAAGCAAATAACATGACTGTTGAAGCAAGTGAATTTAAAAATGCGTTACAACTCTGGGCCAGTGGTGTAACGGTCGTTACCACACAATCCGATCGATTTGGATTGCAGGGCATGACGGCAACCTCTTTTTCCAGTGTTTCACTGGATCCTCCACAAGTACTGGTTTGTATCAACGAGAGGGCAGATACCGGAGAAGGGATTGAGGAAAGTCAGCATTTTGCAGTTAATATTTTAACGGCCGGGCAGGAGCAAGTGTCTAACGAATTTGCCGGTAAAGCCAGCCAGGAAGATCGCTTTCGAAATGTATCCTGGAGCCAGGGTAAAGAAGGCATGCCATTGTTGGATGACAGCCTTGCCTCACTTGAATGCCGGGTTTTGCAGAAAGTCAAAGCGGGCACCCATTGGATTATTGTCGGTGAGGTCAATAATGTCGTCTGCCGCGAAGGTGATCCTTTACTTTATTACAGTACCGCTTATCGGAAACTGACGGCATAATTTTCAGTGCGTCAATTTAAGGGCGCACTTTGTACTTTATATACCTTTCGCACTTCAAATTTCTGCAGTATCTAAGGAAGCAACGGGGTGTTCGGCAAAGGCTTTGTCAGCATGGATGCTGGCATAGAGCTTATAGGAATGTATTTACGGCGTCCTTTGACGGGCACCCCGGTGCCGAAATTGGATCTACGATGGGTATAGATTTAATCTGAGGTTATTTATGTCAACTGTGTTAATAACCGGAGCCAATCGGGGCTTGGGTCTTGAATTTGCGGCTCAATTCGCGGCTGAAGGCTGGGACACCATCGCTTGTTGCAGAAATCCTGAAACGGCAGCCGAGTTGAATCAATTAGGCAAAAAGTTTCCCAACCTGTCGATTGAAGCTTTGGATGTCATGTCTTTTGACCAAATTGAAGCGCTGTCGGCGCAGCTCAAACACCGCTCAATTGATGTGCTCATCAATAATGCGGGTGTTTACGGTGATAAAGCAGGTCATGGGTTCGGCGACTTGGATTATCAGATGTGGCATCAAACGCTTTTAATCAATACCTTGGCCCCGGTCAAAATGGCAGAAGCCTTTTTATCCCAATTGGAGCTTGGCGCTAAAAAATTGCTGGTCTCTATCACCAGTCAAATGGGCAGTATTGCGGATAACACTAGCGGCGGCAGTATTTTGTATCGTTCCAGTAAGGCGGCTTTAAATGCGGCGATGAAAAGCCTTTCACTGGACCTGAAGGCCAAAGCCATCGGTGTGTTGGTTTTGCATCCCGGATGGGTCAGAACCGATATGGGTGGACCTCAGGGTTTGATTGATGCAAAGCAAAGTGTTGCTGGCATGCGAAAAATAATCGAAAACTTTTCTGCCGAGCAGTCGGGGCAGTTCATTAAATATGACGGATCACTGTTGCCCTGGTGAAGCTTTATGCGTGAGATTAAACTGAAGTTCGCGTAGTTTTAATAAGCTATAAACAGTTTCCAAGTGAGGAATGGCGACGTTTTCCCTGCGCCCTGCACGAACTGCATTGCCTATAATGGCTTCGATTTCCATCGGCTGTCCGCGTTCAAAATCAAGCAGCATACTGGTTTTATAAGGTGGCATCGCGTAGGTGTTTTCGATATTCGTATCAATGATATCGGCCGGTAGCTCATGACCGCAGGCGTGGGCAATATCGGCTACTTCCTGCATGATCGCACGTACCAGCTTTTCCTGGGTACCCAGTATTTCCAGAGTTGCCAAGCCGCCTGATAAGACGGATAAGGGGTTAAACGGCGCGTTCCAAATGCATTTTTGCCAGCGTGCCGTAACAATGTCCTTAGTCGTCAGGCAGGTCATGCCGGCTTGATTAATCAACTCGCATAAGCGGTTTGTTTTAGGGCTTATTCCGCCCGGTAAATTGCCTAAAACCAGTTTGCCGTAGGCCAGATGCAAGATTTTCCCTGGTTCAAGGCGGTTGCTGCAGATAAAAGCAAGCCCGCTGATGATTTCATTTTGGGGAAAGGCCACACGCATTATCTGTTCGGTTTCGACACCGTTTTGGATGAAGACAACGGCCGTATTTTTATTGACGGCGGGTTTTATCAATGCCGGTCCGTCGATGTGTTCCACTGCTTTAGTGCATAAAATCACATAATCAGCAGTGCCCGAATATTCACCTGCCTGTCTTAGAACCTGACTGGGCCGAAATATCCAGTTCCCAAGGTTATGGCTATGGATGTTAAACCCCTGCTGTTTGACAGTCTCGTAATCTGAACGGCAGACAACTGCAACATCCGCTCCGGATTTTGCCAGTAAAGCGCCATAAAATCCGCCAATGGCGCCGGCACCGATGATCAATATTCTAGGGGAGGTCATTCTTGCCGAGGATTTGTTTCAGAAACGGTAGGGTCAGCTTGCGTTTTGCGGCTAGCGTGGCATGGTCCAACTCACTTAGTAATTGCCATAGCATGACCGTATCTCTCGCGTAATGGTTGAACAAAAATCGGCCGACTTGCGGAGACAGATCAAATCCTAATTGTTTCGCCCTGAGGCTCAAGGCCAATATAATCTCTTCATCGGTAAGGGCTTGCAGTTTTAGCGTTAATCCCCAGTTGAGACGGGTTTTAAGATCAGGCAATTCAATCGTCAGCCAGTTAGGTGGGCAATTTGAGGACAGGATTAACCTGTAACCATTTTCCCGGTGCCGATTGTAAAAATTAAAGAATTGTTGCTCCCACTCTGTGTGGCCTGAAATGGCGTCAATATTATCAAAACAAACCACTTCATATTCTTCCAGGCCATTTAATAAACCGGTATCGGGTAAGACCGGATTTATAAATTCATAATAGAAAGTCGTTTTTTTCTGTTCTTCCGCCAGCAGGCAGCAGGCTTGCAGTAAATGGGTTTTGCCAAGCCCTGAGTTTCCCCAGATATAAATCTGCTGTTCTCCTTCAAATGATACGCATTGAATCAGATGATTGATTGCTTCCTGGTTTTTACCCGGGTAAAAGCTGTTAAACGAAGGTCTTAACCTGTGTTCAAATGCTAAAGGAATCTGCTCGACCATTATTCTTGCTTACGATTTCAGTGCCCGAACATAAAATGTCGCGCCCATAAACAGCATCAGGCTAAACAGAATCTCAAGCAGGGCAAGTGAGCGTTCGGCTGGATTGACATAGGCTTCAGCTGTGCCATGAATAACATAGATCAAGCTGATGTAAGCAGCCCACGCGCAGCTTTTTCGCCTGCCATGCAGCAGTCCGCGCATAGGTAAAAGTAAAGGCGTTACGCTTAATAAAAGAATCATTGCCACCGGGAATCGGCTGCTTTCAGTCAGCACAGTAGGCCAAAGCATCAGTAAAGCGAATAAACCAAAAAATCCGGCTAAGGCTATCGAATGATAAAAAGAGGGTTTCATAATAATGAAATTAATACAGTTTACACGCTATCTGCGATAAAAAAGAGCAGGTTGTTTGAAACGTAATAGGGCGCAAGTCTTATAGAATAGTTAAAACATTTTCAGGAGGTCGGCCAATTGCCGCCTTATCGTTGGCCAGTACGATAGGCCTTTCGATCAATTTTGGGTTGGCAACCATACCGTCTATTAAGGCCTGGCGGTCCAGGTTCGAATTATCCAGGCCGGATTCTTTGTATTCCGCTTCACTTTTACGCATGAGCTCACGCGGTTCCATGTTTAACTTTTCTAGAATATCGTCGAGTTCCGAAGCAGAGGGGGGTGTTTTCAGATATTCAATGATTTCAATATCCAGGCCTTTTTCCTGCAGCAACTGCAAGGTTTGACGTGATTTACTGCAGCGCGGGTTGTGATAGATTTTTACGTTCATAGTGCAAACATAACGGAATATTAAAACGCTATAATACCATTTTTATTCCCAATGCCGGTAAGAGCGGGCATCTTTTCAATTGAACAACGCATCAATAAACAGGACATTCCGGTGAACAGTCAGCAGATTCAAGAGCGAGCGAAACAGTATTGGTTGTTAGCCAGGCTCGATAGACCGATTGGAATCTATATATTGCTTTGGCCTGCCTTATGGGCGTTATGGCTTGCCAGTGAAGGAAGTCCCGATCTAAAAATCCTGTTTGTATTTTGCGCGGGTGTTGTGCTAATGCGTTCTGCAGGCTGTGTAATCAACGATTATGCGGATCGCGATTTTGATCCTCATGTGGAACGGACTCGTCTGCGTCCGATTGCCGCCGGTAAAGTTTCCACCCAAGAAGCATTGATTATTTTTGTGACGTTGAGCCTTTGCGCATTCGCTTTGGTGTTGCTACTAAATACGCTGACCATAGGACTTTCTTTCGGCGGTGCGTTTCTGGCTGCCAGTTACCCGTTTATGAAGCGCTACACTCACTTGCCTCAGGCCTATTTGGGAATAGCCTTCGGTTGGGCTGTGCCTATGGCTTATGCCGCAGAAACTGAAATCATTCCGCTAACGGCCTGGGTACTCTACATCGCCGTTATCTTATGGGCTCTGGTGTATGACACCATGTATGCAATGGTCGACAAAGAGGACGATCTTAAAATAGGCGTCAAATCCACCGCAATCTTATTCGGTGACAAAGACCGAGAAATTATGGGTGGGCTTCAAGTGCTGATCATCAGTTTGCTGCTGACGGTAGGCTATTTGCAAGGCATGGGATGGGTTTATTATGCGGGGGTATGTTCAGGGGCCGGATTTTTTATTTATCAACAACAGTTGATTTTTAAGCGCGAAAAATCCCAGTGTTTTAAGGCGTTTTTAAATAACAACTGGTTCGGTTTGGTTGTGTTTATAGGCATTGTAGTCGATTATTGGGTACGTTGATCCACCCTCAGGGGCAGCATTTTTTCTGGTGTTTGAAACTGATCCGGGCAATTGTTTGACCTGAATGAGGCGCGTTCGCTCAATTGAATAGGGGATTGAAAAACTACGTTTCGGTCCAGGGGAATGGCTGAAATGCCGATTTGTTCAGCGATTCCCTAACCGAACCGAAGCAGGCTGCAAGACTTCCATTTCAACCCCTGGCTCCTTTCTCCAACCAAAACAGCAGTCGTGAGCAAAGATTAGCGGGATCAAACGGTTTGGAGAGATAATCATTCATACCCGCTTGCAAACACCGCTCACGGTCTTCAGCAAAAGCGTTAGCCGTCATGGCAATAATCGGTACATTTTGCCAGCCGTCCAGTAAGCGGATCTGCCGGGTAGCCTCAAGCCCATCCATCACCGGCATCTGCATGTCCATGATCACCAAAGCAAACGATTGTTGCTTGGCCAGCGCCAGCGCGTCTTGGCCATTGTCCGCTGTCGTGACCTCAAAACCGGCAGCTTCCAACAGAATGACACCAACCGCTTGATTGATGAGTTCGTCTTCTACCAGCAATAAGCGGGTGCCGGCATACTGGCTACGTAGAATCTGCTCGGCTGTGTCGTCGCTGCTCCCAATCAACTGCTTGGTGCCAATTTTATGGCTGCCCTTGCTTAGCCAAGCGGTAAACCAAAAAGTACTGCCATGCCCTACAGAGCTTATGGCGCCCGCTTGGCCGCCCATTAACTGAGCGAGCCGTTTGGTGATTGCCAGACCCAACCCGGTGCCGCCGTGCTTACGGGTGATGGAATTATCGATTTGTTCGAACGCAGAAAATAACTTTTGAATCAGATCCGGCGGGATGCCGCTCCCGCTGTCACACACCTCCGCTTTCAGCAGCACTTTGTCGACTTGTTCGCTGACTGGGAAAATCCTGACCTGCACAAAACCCTGATCAGTAAACTTGATCGCGTTGCTCATGTAGTTGAGTAGCGCCTGATTAAAACGGAGAGGGTCTCCGCGCAGTTGATAGTTTAAAGCAGAGCAATCCACGCTTAACTGCAGGCCTTTGTTCTGCGCCAACTCGTTCATAATTGTCCGGGCCTTGGTCGCCACTTCGTCCAAATCAAATTCCAAAGATTCCAACACCAACTTTTCTGCCTCGATCTTGGACAAATCGAGGATATCGCTGATGACATCCAGCAGATGTTGGGAGGAACCGCCAATCTGCTTTAGAAAACTCATTTGCTCAGGGTCCGTTACTTTGCGGGACAAAATGTGAGTGAGACCCACAATCGCATTGAGCGGGGTGCGGATTTCGTGGCTCATGTTGGCCAAAAATGCAGTTTTTGCCTGGTTGGCGGTATCAGCACGCAGATTCGCTTCAACCAGTTCGTCCAAACGTTGGTGCATCTGCGTGATATCGATATGACACCCCACCATTCGAAGTGGCTCTCCACTTTCCGCCCACTGCACTACCCGGCCCGCACAAATCACCCAAACCGTGGAACCGTTCTTGTGTCGATACCTTACTTCGTTGTAATAAGGTTCTTCACCATGACTGGCCACATGACGCTCGAATATCTTAGTGACAGCGGGCAGGTCCTCGCTAAAAATGAGTTTTTGCCAGGTATCCGGGATATTAGGGAAGTCTTCATCCCCGTAACCCAGCATAGCTTTGAAGGTATCACTAAAATACTCGGTGCCTTTGGGAATGTTCCAATCCCAATAGCCCGCAAAAGCCGATTCCAAAAGCCCCTGCAAGTGGCTCAGCTCTTCTTCTAACATAACATTTTTGCGCAATTGCTCTTCAGATTTCTTCCGCGCGGAAATATCGATCACCACACCGATATATCTATTCACACTGCCATCGTCATTCTTTAGCGGCCGCCCTCGGCACATCAACCATCGCGGCTCCTGGCCTGCAGGGGGCACCACCCGCCATTCGGTTTCGAAAGACTCTGAACGCGCAATGGCGGCGGCATTAATGGCTTTTACCTGCGCGATGTCGTCCGGATGCACCGTTTTTAGCCATGAGGCATAACAGGGTTCTACAGAGCCATAGGGAAGATTATACAAATCCCAGAGTTCATCAGACCAATAATTCCGGTTAGTCGCCAATTCCCATTCCCAAGAACCGCCTCTGGCTGCGTCCATAGCCAAACGAACGCGTTGCTCACTCTCGCGCAACACTCTCTCAGCCAGCCTCTTCGAGGTCACCTCTGTCGCCACGCCAGCAATAAAACACCGTCCCTCCACATCGCAGAAGCTAAACTTGCTGCTGTGCCAAATTTGCTCGCTACCGTCTGTTTCGACGATCGTTTCATCGATTTCCAAAGCTTGACCGGTCTGCATAACCTTCAAGTCGTTGGCGCGAAATTGTTCGGCAACTGTTTTCGGCCACATATCAAAATCGGTTTTGCCCTGCCAGTCTTGCAATCCTTTATGAAAGCGCTGCTCATACACTTTATTCAAATAAACATAACGACCGGCTTCGTCTTTAATCCAAGCTGCAGCAGAACTGTTATCCATGAACAGCCGAAAGCGGGCTTCAATGTTTCGTTGAGCTTCTTCGGCAGAATACAATTCAGAAATGTCGGAAAAGCTCAACACTGCACCGGCAATGTCGCCCAACTCGTTCTCGAACGGATCGATCTGCATCAGAAAATGAAAGTCCCCGTGGTGGATTTGTTCGACCACCGAGTCACCGCTAGCCACAACGTTGGTTACGTAGCCCCGTAACTTGGGTATAGGAATATGACAGGGAATGCCGTACAAAAACTGCCCGATATCGTCCGGTACCAAGCCGAAGACTCGTGTGGCGAAGGCGTTGTAGCGAGTCACATGGCCTTCTTTGTCGACCAGGACCAGACTGCTACGCAGGGAATTTTGAATACTCGTCAGAGTGGCATTAAGCTGCGCAGATTCCACTGATTTGACTCGCAACTCATCGTTTAGGGTGGTCAATTCTTCATTCGAGGCCTGCAGTTCCTCATTGGAGGCTTGTAACTCCTCACTGGAGCATTGCACTTCCTCACGCAGCATTTGCAACTCGGTATTGGCGGATTCAAGTTGGTTAATGACGCTGTGCAAGAGCTCGCGACTCTCCGCCAATTCTCGGCGAATTTGCCCCATGTCGTCATAGGGTTGTTCAGCTGTACCCGATGTTTTGTCGTTTAATCGGGTTGGTGCAACTTCGTTAAACGTGATCAAGATGCCACATTCATGGCTGGCGGCTGTCTGCTCAACGCGCGTCACTTTCGGCCTCACTCGCGTTGCTGTGCCGTCGATATGCAGATCCAGCGTAACACCCTCGGCAACGTTTAAATTGTCTTGCATCAACCTGAAACAGAGCGCTTTCAGTTCATTTCGCAACTCCGGTAGACACAGAGTAAACACTGAAAAATCGGTGCTTACTTCCGGCAAACCGAAATAGCGGCGACCCTTGCCAAAAAAGCGTAACGGTTCAAAATTGTCATTGATTAGCACGCCGCCTGGCGCGTATTCCCTCATCAATGCGTTAATGGCCAGGTCGGTTAACGCTTGCCGGTAATTCGTATTCCCCGTATTCAATTTGGATCTTTTGGCTTCGATGGCACTATGAAACGGCGAATAACGAAGAACGTGCTGCGAGTCCACAGCGCGGTGGCGATACAGTTTGTTACTGCCATCCAATACCTCGAACAAGGGCGAATTTAGCCCTACTGATTCTGATTTTCCAAGGAATAATAAACCGTTAGGCTTCAGTGCGTAATGAAAAGCGTTGATTAAGTCTGATTGCTGGGCCGGTTTGAAATAAATCAGCAAATTCCGGCAACTCACCAAATCCATATTGATGAAGGGCGGGTGATGGATAATGTTATGCGTGGAAAATATACATAACTCACGGATGACCGGCTGAATCCGCCAACCGTTCCCCTCATTCTTAAACCAGCGTTGCTGACGCTCCACGCTCAAATCATCCATGTCTCTGGATGTGTATACCCCGGCTCTCGCATAGTCAATCGCTTCATCGCGAATGTCAGTAGCAAACACCCGTACCTCAAATAGGCTTAGCCTGTCTCCCAAAATTTCGGCCAAGACCATCGCGATGGAATAAGGTTCTTCACCGGTTGAGCAGCCTGCCACCCAGACCCTGATTGAATCACCGGCGACTTTGCCGACGACCAAAATTCGTAAGGCAGCTTCCAATGCGGCAAAGGCAGTATCATCGCGAAAGAACGATGATACCGATACCATAAATCTGTGTTGCAAGAGGCTGAGCTCTTCCGGATGTTCTTTGACGTAATCGACATAGTGTTCCAAGGACTCGATTTCCAGACTCCTAAAGCGACGAAACGCCTGCCGACGCAAAGTACCTTCCTTGTAATTATTGACATCCAGGCCAGTCGTGAAATGGACCAAGCGGATTAATTCCGAAAATGCGTCTGCGGACCCCATCACTTCATCGTTGATTGCTCCATCAATGTCGTCGGTGTGATTTAACCACTCTGCAATCTGTTGTGAACTGCCCACCAAATCCGCAAAACCTAATTTGATGACCGACTCGGGCATTTCACTATGCACGGCGTCTGCCGGATTCTGCAAGATGACCAAGCCCTCAGCCGCGGCGACGGCTTCAGCCCCTAGGGTGCCATCGTGTCCCGAGCCGGATAGAATGACGACGATCGCTTTTTCCTGGCGACTGTCAGCGATGGAACGGAATAACCGATCAATTGACGGCGCAATGGGTTGCGCGTCTTCGGACTGACTTACTACCAATTTGTTACCCACCACCTCGATATTGTGTCCCGGCGGACACGCATAAAGGTAATCGGGCACCAGTTCAATACCATCCCTGGCCCAGGACACGTCGAGCGAGCATTTACTCTGCAATAGCTCTATCAATGAACAGGGTTTATCGGGTGACAAATGATGAGCTAAAATATAGGCGCATCTACCTTGCGGTTTCAGTCCTGAGATAACAGGTATCAAGGCTTGCAGTCCGCCAGCAGAAGCTCCAATGCCGACAACGGCACAATTTTGTCCTTCGATTTCTACAGTCAATTTTAATTCCTCTGACTTTATTATCTGATGTTACGCAGCCCTTAATTTCTGCAACTCTGCATTAGCTATCTGGTTAGCTTTTATAAACAGCTTAGCCCTCATGGCGAAACAGCACTTCCTGGAAATGGTCCTTCTTGTCTGTTTCGATCAATGCCACCCAGCGGTTGTCCTTCAAGGCGCTGATGAAGGGTTTACCTTGCTTGAGGATGAATTCGAAGTTCTCTTTCTACGCAAACCAACTGTCTGTCAGGACATAGCGGAACTTGATGGTGTTCGCTACGCAGGTGGTGACCCTTGACCGGATCAGTTCGTTCTTGGTGAAATCTACGGCCCGCCTGACCTAATGGGTTTTGATGTCACTGAACTGATAAGTCTTGCTCATCACTTCGAAGGCGATCGGGATCGACTAAGATCAGGCAGTCGTCATCCCGTTCGATCTGACGAACGGTGGGTTTGACATCAATTCACAGGTCTTTGAGGTGTATAGCCTCGCGGACAAATAGCGGGTTATTGAGTCAGGGCTGACTTCACCATCCAGCATCGCCGACCGGTTGGGCGCCGTTGCCAAGCTTTGGTTGCAGGTCAGGTGGTCTGTATAGAGCGCCATTTTTTCTTTATCCATCTTGAAATGATACCTTTTTTGGAATGGGTTGCGTAACATCATTATTAAAATAGCTTGGGCGCTTACCCGTGTAACATTAAATGGTTGATACCGGTGCATATTTTCCAGGGTCTGGTTTTGTTCAACTGAAAGAGGCTTTAAAAAAAGCATATAATCTGTTGGCCCAGCGGGAATCAAATACTAATTCTGATGAATAAAAAAGATAACCTTAAAGCAATCATAGAGCTGGAACAACATCTGCAGTTTCAGTCTTTGTTGGCTGAACTTTCGGCTGACTTAGTTCGTGTCTCTACCGACACAATTGATCAGGCAATTCAGGACAGTTTGCGCCGAATTGCTGAAAATCTGGATTTGGATTTAATCGCATTAGGCTTGCTAACGGTGGACGGTCAAGATTTTTACTCAAGGTATCAATTCGCAAATCCCTTTATGAAGCCTTGGCTAGGATTGTCTTTGATGTCCGAAAGCCCCTTGTTGACGAATACTCTCCTCGACGGGCAGCCCTTCATCATGGAGGACGTCGATGCATTATCCCCTGAATACTCACATGATCGAGAAAGCTTTCTGCACTATGGAATAAAAGCGGATTTAGTGTTTCCTTTTATCGTCGGCGAGCGTTTGCATGGCGGTATTGGCTTTGCTTCATCCCGTCCTAGGCGCTGGCCGGATAATGAAGTGCGAGGCTTGGGCTTGATTGCAAATGTGTATGCCAATGTCCTTGAGCGGAAGCGTAATCTGCAAATGCTGCAATCCAGGGAAGAACAAATGCGCTTGGCCGCAGAGGCGGCTGATATAGCGCTTTGGGTTTGGAATATTCCCTTGGATATGATTTGGGCAACCGATCGGGCGCGCGCAATGTATGGCGTTTCGTCTGATGATGAATTGAATATGCGCAGATTTTTAGAGTGCTTGCATCACAAGGATCGTGAGCGCATCAAGGACGTAGTTGAAAAAGCCTTTAAGGATGGGCGCGACTTTCGAGAAGAATATCGAGTCGTGCATCTCGATGGCAGCGAATATTGGATTTGTGCAACGGGTAAATGTCAATTCGATGAGGCCGGCCATCCTGAATCCCTGATGGGCGCAAGCCTAAATATAACGGAGACGCGTCGAACCAAACGTGAACTTGAACGTGCCAACGACGAGCTAAAGTCTGCGCTAGATGAAATCTGTCATTTGAAAGAACAAATTCAGCAAGAGAACATTTATTTAAAAACTGAAATTGCGTGTCATAAGGTTGCCGGGCAAATCATCAGCAAAAGTGAGGTCATGCAAGAAGTATTGGGTTATGTGCAGCAGGTGGCACCCACTATGGCTTCGGTACTGATCATTGGCGAAACGGGTACCGGAAAAGAGCTGTTGGCGACAGCTATTCACCAAGCCAGTCCCCGTAAAGACCGGGCGATGATTCGGGTGAATTGTGCGGCAATTCCCGCTGCGCTGCTTGAGAGTGAATTATTCGGGCGGGAAAAAGGCGCCTACACGGGGGCGTTGTCGAAACAGATCGGGCGATTTGAGTTGGCTGACGGCTCGACCCTTTTTCTGGATGAAATTGGCGAATTGCCTTTGAATGCCCAAGTAAAACTACTGAGAGTTTTACAGGAAAAGGAAATTGAGCGATTGGGCAACCCCAAGCCCATCAAGATAGATGTGCGACTCGTTGCAGCTACCAACCGAAACCTGTTCCAAGAAGTGGTCGAAGGCCGGTTTCGCGAAGATCTTTACTACCGTCTGAATGCTTTCCCCATCCAAGTACCGCCTCTTCGGATGAGAAAGCAAGATATTCCAAAACTTGTCGAGACGTTTACGAATGAATTTGCGAAAGCCATTGGAAAAAGCATCCAGTGCGTCAGCAAAGCCAGCATGCAGCGTCTATGTAATTACGACTGGCCGGGAAACATTCGTGAATTGCGCAATGTCATAGAGCGCGCCGTAATTCTCGCTAATGCACCTATTCTCTCGGTAGATACTCCACATAATCAAATGACGACTAAAACGCTTGCAAAGAATGACCTGGAGTTGCTGGCGGATGTAGAACGGGCGCATATTCTCAAGGTATTGGAAGCTTGCGGTTGGCGTGTCAGTGGTCAAAATGGCGCAGCACAGCGTCTTGGGCTGAAGCCCACCACACTGGAAAGTCGCATGAAAAAATTAGGCGTACGCAGACCTTCTTCCTTATAGCGTTCGCCTTCGTACAATTCACTATATATCGTGAGTACCTCATTCCCCCATTCTTTTCTTCAACCTCCATCAATTCGTTAACCCTATGTTTTATTTGTAACTTGTCGGTTGAATAGACAAAACTTAATATTGGCTTGCGTATTGCTGTATATAAATTGTGGAATTAAAGTCGGCAAGCGTTCAGAAAGGAAAAAACTAAAGGACTGCAGTATTTCAGTTGAAATTTATCAATGCGTCGGAGCGCCTTGTAGCGTTTTTCATGACGAAATCCGGGTATCAGAAAGTTTTTTATAACAAGACAATACCCTAAATTTAAACCATTAAAGCCAGAGAAATTAAATGCAAAACAAACATATCGTCCTAGTCGCGGCTTTGGTTGCCGGTAATCTTTCGTTACTTAATAACGCCGCTAATGCAGAAGAGCAAATGGTGCCGGTTAATACCTCTGCCCAAGCGACTGCTGAACCCGAGGGAGAAGAGAAAAATCTCAACATGTTTCGCTTTGCACTGCGGATGGATAGGTTGGAGTTCATCAGGAGCGCAATGAGACTGGATGCGGCCCAAGAACAGAAGTTTTTGGAGCAATATGATTACTATGATATTGAATTGAAAGCATTAAATGATGAACGCTTGGCCAACATCAAGGAATATGCGGCTAACTTTGAAAAAATCACAGACACGGAAGCCGATAAACTGGTCAAACGGTCGCTTGATTTTCGCAAAAAACGCACCGCACTGCTGGAAAAATATTATGGCAAGATCGCTAAAGCTACCTCAAAAGTTATTGCAGCGCGATTCCTGCAAGTAGAGAGCATTTTGCAAGGTTCAGGCGATGTCACGATAGGTTCGTCGATTCCGTTAATGGAAAAATAGTACCGCTATCTGAGATTATTAGATCGTGCCCTTGGCGAGAGAGAGCCTTTCAACGATTGCGCGACAAGCTAAAATATTGAAACCTCATTGTCGCTCGGGTCAAAACCCAGTCTATGGTGGAGTTGGGTTGAATACGCCATTGATGTTGTTGATGAACAATGGGAACAAGCTGGTATCAAGGATCAGGAAATAGAGACTGCGCATCTCGAATAGAGCCAATTTAGAAGCCTATTCGATGCACAGCTCTCAGCATTCAACGTGTCTGCGATGGAATCACGGCAACTGCGCCCAATTATGGCCGGTATCGCCTCCGGTTCCGACCCTCCTAAGGCGGTAGCGATAGTTTATCGCTCGGCTTCAGAGCATCATCAGGTTACCAAGCATCCGTCCCCGGAGGTGTATTTCGAGGAATTCGGCAACAACGCGCTGAATCTTGGTTTGTATCATTGGGTGGATTTGGCCATTCAACTCAACCGCTGCCGCATTATGAACACCACCCGTCACCGAAGAGAAGCACTGTTTACCGAAAATGGCATTGCCATTCCCTTTCCACAACGAGATGTTCATTTGGACATGGTGCAACCGTTCAAAGTGGAATTGAATACCGCTTCATCAGGCGCGTTTGCCTCAAGTAGAAGGACGGGAAAAATGACTAGGTATAGGGCTTACATTTCACTTTGCCTAATAGGTGCATGCGGTTGTCTTATGGCTAATGCTGACGAACACTCCTCAAATGTCGGTCAGGACTTTACCCGTCCGTTGGGTCGGGTCGATTTGCGCTGGACTTATCAGAATCGAGTCGAAAATAACGAATATGACGAAACAGCACTGCGTTTGGAACAACCTTTCAGACTGTCCGAGCGGTGGACTTTCAATACGCGCTTTAATCTGCCGGGTATTTATAAAAATTTACCTAAGCCGGGTGAACATGAATGGGGTTTGGGAGATTTGGATATACAAACAGCGCTGATTCGACAATTTACTGAACGGTATTCTTTAGGTGGTGGTGTGCGCACGATAATGCCCACCGCATCCGAAGAGCGTTTTGGTGCCGGTAAGTATCGATTATTGGTCGGAGGCGGCTTACGTGCCATGTTGCCGGAAATCGGCTCAGGTAGCTTTATTGCACCGCAGTTGCAATATGATTTTGATGTTGCTGGCGACAAAGCGCGAGATGGCATCAAGAGGCTGCGTATTCTACCGACTTTAAATGTGGGATTGCCACAGGATCAGTTTTTGACTTTTTTAAGTAGTGGCGACCTGCGCTACGACTTCAATACCCAAAAATGGTTTGTACCTATCGATGTGACCTACGGTAAACGCTGGAACAACTTCATTACCTCACTCCAAGCGGCATACCCGATTGTCGACGATATGCAACTGTATGAATTTAAAACTGAGTTACGGGTGGGATATTTCTTTTGATTCAGTCTTATCCAAGTGTTCAAAGGCTTTTATTGGACAAGCAGTGATGAAGAACTTTTCGCCAGTCTTGCTGCTAAATCTTGGCTTTATAAAGGGACGGTATTTCTCTCCGGAGAGCTCTAACCCGTGGCACAAGATTTATAAGAAAGGCTATGGGGGCAGGACGGCGGATGCCGTAACGAAGATGAAAGCACATAATCCAGACTCAAGCTGGGAACAACTACAACCGCCGGCGTAAGCCGTCTTTGGCTACAAAGGTACTTAAAATCGTTTATGGCGATAGGGAAATGCGTAACCACCAATTCCAACCCATGAATGAAACAAATCAACGAGGAGATAAATCATGTTCAACCTAACTACAAAAACTATAGGTGCATTTGCTATTGCATTTGCAGGCTTGGCACAAGCTCAAACGCCGATCAGTTATGAACAAGCACAAGCAGAGTGTCAAAGTATTGCGCAGCAGCAAACTGGTGGATCGACCTCCACACAGCCACCCACCGGAGGTCGCGCCAAAGGGGCTGCTGCCGGTGCCATGGCTGGAGCCGCTAAAGCGAAAAGTAAAACCAACCAGTATGATAATTTGTCTGATCAGGCTGCAGAGGAATATACCCGAAACCAGATGCAGGAAGCCGCGAAAATGGGCGCTGCTGCAGGAGGCGTCAAACAGCGTCGGCAAGGCCAACAACAAAGTGCCTCTGGGGATGCCTACAACCAGGCATTCAATGCTTGCATGGCCGCCAAAGGGTTTGCTTTGTAGTCAATCCAAATACCATCACCCATTAAGAGGAGTGCTGTGAATAGAGCACTATAAAAGGAATGCAGAGGGCACTATTCGCATAGTGCAGATGCTTTAACAAGGCTCGAATCAATCATTGAGCCTCAGTTGGCAGTATGAATTCGCCTTTGAGTCCTGCAATAGCGATGTTGTCATAAAACAAAGATAAGAAAATGGACGTCATCTTTTCAGAAGGAACGACAGATGACGTCTCATTGACGGCATGTTCGTGCTAATCGGGTAAACAAATTTAAATTCAGAAGATAGGAAACTTATTATTATGAGCAAAAAATATTTAATCATTGGCGGTGTTGCCGGTGGCGCATCTGCCGCGGCAAGACTTAGACGATTGGGCGAAGATGATGAAATTATTATGTTTGAAAAAGGCCGGGATGTGTCATTTTCAAATTGCTGCTTGCCCTATCATTTAAGCGGCCAAATCAAAAAAGCGGAAAACCTTATCTTGATGAATCCAGGGCTATTCAAGGGTCAATACAATATTGATGCCAGAACGAATAGTGAAGTCTTATCCATTGATAGAGCCAATAAACAGGTTGAAGTTAAAAACCTGGTCAGTGGTGAAACCTATAAAGAATCTTACGATAAATTAATTCTTTCACCCGGTGCAAGAGCAATCGTTCCTCCCATTCCTGGCATCGAAAAAGCCAACATTTTTACGGTACGAAATGTGGTGGATATTGATAAGCTCAACCAATTCATACACTCAGTCAATCCATCGAGAATCACCGTCATCGGCGGTGGCTTTATTGGCATTGAAGTGATGGAAAATTTGATAGAAGCAGGACATAAAGTGTCTTTGGTTGAAGCGCTTCCTCAAGTGCTGAATCAGTTTGATGATGACATGGTGCAGATTCTGCACAAAGAAATCATTGACCATGGCGTTGAGTTGGTGCTGGGCGATAAAGTTACCGGCTTTGACACCAATAAAGTGATTTTAGCCTCAGGCAAAGAAATCACCTCAGAAGTGATAGTGATGTCGATCGGTATTGTGCCGGAAACTGGCTTGGCGAAACAAGCAGGTCTTGAATTGGGCAAAACCGGTGCGATAAAAGTTGATTCCAATTTTTTGACCAACGACCCCGATATCTACGCTGTCGGTGATGCCATTGAGGTATACAACACCCTGGCTCAAGATAGTTTCAAACTTGCTTTGGCTGGTCCAGCCTTAAAGCAAGCGCGGGCAGTCGCCGATCATATTCACGGTAAACCCATCAGAAACACCGGCTATATAGGTTCCTCGGTGGTTAAAGTGTTTAACTATAACGCCGCAGCAACCGGGTTAAATGAGAAGACATTGGCGAGCCTTAATATCGAGTTCGGCTGGGTAGAAATCATTCCTTATGACAAAGTCGGCATCATGCCTCATTCGGAAGCCCTGGGCTTTAAAGTGATTTTTGAAAAACCGACAGGCCGCGTCCTGGGTGCGCAAGCGATTGGTCATGGCAATGTCGATAAACGGGTTGATGTGATTGCCACAGCGATTAAATTCGGCGCAACCGTGGACCACTTGCGTGACCTTGAATTGTGTTATTCACCACCGTTTGGCACCGGTAAAGATGCCGTCAATTTTGCCGGTTATGTGGCCTCCAATATTTTGCATGGTTCATTCAAGCAAGTGTCCATGAGTAAAGTGCGTGAATTGGTTGAGAACGATGCTTATATTCTGGATGTACGCGAAATGTATGAATACGACAAAGCACATATCAAGACCGCCCACACTATTCCCCTGTCTGAATTACGCGATAGATATACGGAAATTCCTAAAGATATTCCTGTTTATGTGCATTGTCGCTCAGGCCAACGCTCCTACAATGCGGTCCTTGCCCTTCAACAAAAAGGCTACTCTCAGGTGTTTAACATTTCCGGAGGGTTTTTAGGAGTTTGCGCCTATGAATACTTTAATGATGTAACGCGAGATAGAGACCCTATCGTGACATCCTACGGTTTGGAGTAGCAAAAAAACCTGGATTGTTCAGTACTTTGGAGCCGCCTTTTAGCATGATAAAGAAGATCAATCAGGCAGCTTCAACTTAATTTTCGAAAAGGAATAAAACATGAAAATCGTAAGGTTAGGATTTGGCAGCAGAAGAAACCAGAGAAAGTATTGCCAACGAAATATGTGCCATCTCAGCGCCTACCATCACAGATTTAGTGGCCAAATTGGAGCTGCCACGTATCGATTGGATGATGGTGCCGACTACAGTGGTTGATTCCATAATCACTGATAATGCCGACCATTTCCAGTAAGACGGTATTCTGATCAATGGGGGTAATTGTTATTAAATCGATGATATTCGCCGCGACAAAGAATTGTCGATCAAAGCTATCCATTATTTGGATAGCTGAACCAGTGGCGGTATTTGGGGGCTGGATCGCGGCCATTGCCTGATGATAGGCAGCGAAAATGAGGTGGTTTATCTCGATCCTATTTTTTCAGCGTTGCTGCTCAAGCCTGGTTCTTTGGCGTATTGCTGTTGATGGTTTATCTCATCTTCGCTGTGATACTTTAACTATTACCGCCTCGAATCCAATAAAAAAATCCAGGAAAAACAGAACAATGACAAAAAAATACTGAATGGATTAAACTGAAGTTTCACAATAATTTCAAAAAAGGACAGCCGTTATGCTTGGGCTGCAGGAATTGTCCATAGAGTCTGCGTAAACGGTGGCAAACCTATTTAATAAAGCACTGTCGCGTAAGGCTGAGGCGTCATCCCGGCAGAGATTGCCGGGATCTAGGACACAAGGATGTGCTACAGCCCTCGCCATCCATGGCTTCTGGTCTCATGCCGGGCTGTCCTGCTAGGCACCCTTCGGGCGAGTGGCAATCCCTGCCGGAACGACCGTAACCATTAATCCAAAAATCGCCCTCAAACAAGCGTGGACAACCCTAAAAAACTGGGAAACTTCAGTGGATTATATTTGCCAGCCAATTTGTAAAGTGGGCAAGAGGTTAACTAAGCCTGTTTCGTCAGAGGTTTGAGGATTATGAATAGCATCGAAAAAAAACGAGGGAATTTCAAGGGAAAAATCGTTCAGGAGATAGGTGAATACTTGATGAATGTCTGTTATCTCACCCTGATGTTTGCTGCTTTTACGCAATATAGGCGATTCATTCTGGCAGCCCACGACATAGTGTATACGCACTATGGAATTGCGGTGATTGAAGCGTTGATTCTCGGAAAAGTCATTATGATTGGTCAAGTGTTCCGATTCGGTCGCGGACTTGAACGGGGCCCACTGATCTATCCTATTCTTTACAAAACTTTTGTTTTTATGGTTTTTTGCGCTGTTTTCAAGGTCATCGAGCATATAATCCAGGGGCTTTGGAGTGGAGGAGGCGTCGAAGCAGGGCTCATGGAGTTGCTTGATAAATGGTCGCATGAGTTACTACCTAACAGTTTGGTCATGTTCGTAGCTTTTATTCCTTTTTTTGCTGTCAAGGAATTGGGCCGTGTATTGGGAAAGAACAAAATATGGGCTTTGTTTTTCCAAAACAGAGCAGAACACTGAATCGAAACTACGTGGTCGATCATCCCACCAGAACTCGATGTAGTTAAATTGAGATCAGTCAGATCAAGCAGAGTTGCAGAAATTAAGGGCTGCGTAAGATCAGCTCATGATTTAGTGTTTTTCAATGCTTTAATATGCGTTTGCCCCTTATTTTAAATATAATCGGTATTTTTATAATGATAATGTGGCTAGGAGAAAATTTTGAAAAAATCCTTTTATGACCTAAATTATTTTGATTTAGAAACAGTTATAAATCAAAATAATTTAAACGGATCAGCGGCGGCTGTTCTTTTTAATTGGCATTATAAGAAAAAAGAAAATACTCAATGCCTTGATAATATTTCCAAATCCTCATTAGCCTTTTTTGAAAATAATTTCGACTTTTCTCTTCCCGAAATTGATATTGTTCAAGAGTCAAATAAAGATAGAACAGTAAAATTTCTTTTTAAACTTAGAGACAATCATAAAGTAGAAACTGTCCTTATTCCTTTTAATAATAAATATTCTATTTGCCTTTCATCGCAGGTTGGCTGTGCAATGAATTGTTCTTTTTGTTTTACCGGAGAACAAGGGCTAAAAAGAAATTTGACTGCCAGTGAAATTGTTGGGCAATTTATTCAGGCTTGGCGCTGGTTGGCTAAAAACAGAACTGGTGAAGAGCGTATTTTGAATATTGTTTTTATGGGGCAAGGCGAACCTTTGCATAATTTTGATGCTGTTAAAAAAGCGTGTGAAATCTTTTTATCGCAACACGGAACGTCAATTGGTGTTCAAAAAATCACTATCTCAACGGCGGGTTATATACCTGGTCTTAAACGATGGAGTCAGGAGATTCCTGGAGTAAACCTTGCGCTATCGCTACATTCACCCTTTGAAGAAAAGAGGAATGAACTTATTCCTATCAATAAAAAATATCCGCTAGATGAGGTATTAACCTATATTGACAAAATACCCTTAAATAAAAAGCAATTTATTACTTATGAATATATTCTGATAAAAGATTTTAATGATTCTTCAGTTGAGTAACTATTCAGACCCCCACAAAAAAACTGTATTTTTAAGCCACCAAGACTTATTCTGTGCGCCATGCAACTGAGCGATCATGATCTAAACCAACTGGATGAAGACAAGCTTCTTGACCTGCCGGAA
>Ga0208244_100921_pt1 | contig 20767 bp, 17 predicted proteins | sample SubbioCR12Aug_5A_FD_184828 | JGI IMG/M metagenome (GOLD analysis project Ga0208244, IMG submission 184828) | Serpentinite rock and fluid subsurface biosphere microbial communities from McLaughlin Reserve, California, USA - CR12Aug_5A (SPAdes) | ecosystem: Environmental > Terrestrial > Deep... | reverse complement strand
CAATGGGCGAATAGTCAGCGGAACGAAAACTCACCCCGGAAACGGGGGGCAGGAACCGCCGGATACGTGAACCGTACGTCCGGTGGTGTGGGAGGACGGTAGGGGCAACCCTACCTCCTACCCGATGCGCCCGGCAGGGCGCACTCACTTTGAGGAGGAAATAGGGGCAACCCACGGTTTCCCGTTTTCCGTTAGGAAATCTTCAACAGCAGCAGAAGCCATCGACACGCCTGTTCGGAGCCATTTTTTTGTTATAGTCGGCCGAGAGGTTCGCCATGCCGACAGTTATGAGAACCGGACGATTCCGCTTTCACTTCTACTCCAACGAGGGAGGGGAACCAGCGCATGTCCATGTGAGGTCCCCCGAAGGGGAATGCAAGTTCTGGCTGAATCCGGTTCGGCTTGCGGGCAACAAGGGATTGTCGCCGCCCGACCTGAAGGTCATTGAGCGACTGGTGTTTGAATATCGTGATGAATTGGTGAGGAGGTACCATGAAATCCATGGCCATGGTAATTGAGGAAGTCGAGCCTGCTGCCATCGAAGCATGGGCCGAAGGCAGAATGATTTACGCCCGGCTGACGGATGGGAGGGTGATCGGTTTTCCGGCGGATCGTTTCAGGATATTGCGAGAGGCGAGCGACGCGCAACTGAAGGGAGTGGCCGTCGAGTTGAATGGTCACGCCTTGCGCTGGGAAGAGCTGGACGAGGACATTACGGTTCCCGGAGTCGTGGAAGGCCGTTTCCAGCTGCCGGCGTGATAGGCATCCATGCATTGGAGGTTATCCGGGGGAAGCTGCCACATCGGGCGCTTCACCTGGTGCTCGATTGGGCCGAATTTCATCAACAGGAGTTGATTAGTGACAATATTCAGCAATGTTTCAAGTCCGAACATGAAATCAATTGCGCCGTTGCCGCAGGAGGGAAAATGGACTGGAATGTCGCGGCCGTCTGGCCGAAAGGTCTGAGGGAAATCGGGGGTGATCGAGAATAACGGTCTGGCGGGTGCCCGAGCCGGTGCCGCCTTGTGCGCACGGCTACAAGTACCGCTTGGTGTATGTGGTGGAAGGCCGGCGTCTCGTTGGCTTCGACAACGAGCGCGGCAAGGGCGACCACCGCCACGACGGGCGGCGCGAAGTCCCCTATGCATTCGTCGATGTCGAGACGCTGCTGGCCGATTTCTGGCGGGCGGTCGAGGAAAAAGGAGCCGGAAGATGAAACTTGAAATTTATGTGGCCGAGTCGGCCGAAGTGTTTCGCGGGCGCACCCTCGCGCATGCCCGGCGCATCGACGCTGGCAAGGCGGCGGCGCTGGCCGAGGTGGGTTTCGAAACCATGGCGCAGTTCGGCGCGGTGTTCACGCCCAAGCGCTGGGAGCTGGTGGAGGCCTTGAAAGCCGCCGGCCCCATGACGATCTATGCTTTGGCCAAGCGGCTTGATCGTCATTACCGCAACGTGCACAAGGACGTGTCCGCCCTCATGGAATGGCTGGTGGTCGAGAAGGACGAGGCCGGACTGGTCTTCGTGCCCTGGGACGAGATTGACGTGCGCTGGCCGCTGGTGAAGGATGCTGCCTGAGAGAAAAAGGGTCGCCTCTGGCGCCCGGAACAGCAAGCACACTGCAGCACGCTGGCTGATCGGGTGCGCTGCAGAAAACCGCGCTCCCAGGGCAATCGCATGAATGCCGGCCGCCGTTTGTAGGTCGGGCTTCAGCCCGATGACCGAAGGAAATCCCTGTGGGACAGCAGCGGAGGATCAACCGCCCAAGTCGGGCTGAAGCCCGACCTACAGGGAGAATTCTCCATTCCCGTGGCATTCATGCGATTGCCCTGGGAGCGCTCCAGGCGCTGCGGCCGCCAATCAGCGCTGAGCGCGGCGGCTCTCCACCAGGGAATAGACCGCCGGCACCACCACCAGCGTCAGCAGGGTGGAGGAGATCATGCCGCCGATGACGGCGATGGACAGCGGCTGGTTGGTCTCCGCCCCCGCGCCCAGGCCGAGCGCCGCCGGGAACAGGGCCAGGATGATGGTGGCGGAGGTCATCAGCACCGGCCGCATGCGCGTCGGGCAGGCGTCGCGCAGGGCCGCATCGACGCGCATGCCGCCCTCGCGGCGCTGGTTGGTGAGGTCGACCAGCAGGATGGAGTTCTTCGCCACCAGGCCGATCAGCAGCACCAGGCCGATCATCGAGTAGATGTTGAGCGTCTGGCCGAACAGCCATAGCGCGGCGACGCCGCCGATGATGGCGAGCGGCTGCGCCAGCATGATGATGGCCGGCTGCAGGAAGGAATTGAACTGGCTGGCCAGCACCATGTAGAGCAGCACCAGCGCCAGCGAGAAGGCGAAGGCCATGTATTTCTGCGTCTTGCCGAATTCTTCCGCCTGTCCGATGAACTTGACCTGGTAGCCGGTCGGCAGGAGCTCGGCGGCGTTTTCCCTGACCTTGGCGACGGCCTCGCCCAGCGGGATGGTCGGCGTGGCGTAGAAGGTGGCGGCGTACTGCAGGTCGAAGCGGCCGATGACGGCCGGGCCGAGGCGCTCCTTGAAGGAGGCGACGCTGTCGAGTCGCACCATCCGGCCGTTCTTTGCGCGCAGCCAGATTTTCGACAAGTCCGAGGGCTGGGTGAATTCCCCGTCTCGCCCCTTGACGCGGATGTCGTAGCGCTGGCCGTCCCCCGGCTCGTCGTTGAACTTGGCGATGTCGATGCCGCCGGTGAGCATGTTGACGGCCAGCGCCACGTCCTGCGACGTCAATTGAGAGGCGGCGATGCGTGCGCGGTCGGGCTGGAAGACCAACTGCGGCAGGTCGAGTTGCAGATCGGTGTCGAGCCGGCCGATGCCGGCCGTCTGCGACAGTTGCCGCTGCAGTTCGCGCGACAGTCGCCCGACCTCCTGCAGGTTTTCCCCGGCCAGCACGAACTGCAGCGGTTCGCCGCGCTGGCCACCGACGATGGGATAGGGCGCGGCAAAGACGAAGGCGCCCGGCACGGTGGCCAGCTCCTTGCGCAGCTTCGGCAGCAGATCCTGCTGCCTCACCGTTCGTTCGTTGCGCGGCGCCATGCGCACGACAATCAGTCCCTGGTTGACCTGTCCGGCCGAACCGAAGCCGATCAGCGCGAACTCGGTGACGATCTCCTTGTGCCGGAAGAGGATCTCCTCGACCATGCGCAGGCGGCTGTCGGTGTAGTCGATGCTGGAGCCGAGCGGCGTGCGCAGGCGCACGAGGAAGCGGCCTTCGTCCTGTTCCGGGGTGAAGGTCTTGCCGATGTCGGCGAAGAAGAAGGCGCTCGACGCGACGGTCAGTGCGGTCAGCCCAACCACCTTCCAGCGGTGGGTGAGGGAGGCCTCCAGCAGGCGGCGGTAAAGACGCTCCATGCCGCCGAGGATGCCGTCGAGCAGGTGATAGATGCGGCCGTGGTTCTTTTCGACCTTGAGATAGCGCGAGCACAGCATCGGCGTGAGTGTAAGGGAGACGAACAGCGAGACCAGCACGCCGAAGGTGACGACCACGGCAAAGGAACGGAAGAACTGTCCGATGATGCCGGAGAGAAAGATCACCGGGGCGAAGATCGAGACCAGCGACAGCGTCGCGGCGATGACGGCGAAAACCACTTCCCGGCTGCCATTGATGGCGGCCGGGACCGGATCGGCGCCGAGTTCCTCGCGGTGCCGGAAGATGTTCTCCAGGACGACGATCGCGTCGTCGACGACCACGCCGATCAGCAGCAACAGCGCCAGCATGGTGAGGGAATTCAGCGTGTAGCCGAACACATAGATGACACCGATGGCGCCCATCAGCGAGACCGGGATGGCCAGCGCGATGATCAGCGTGGAGCGCAGCGAACGCAGGAAGAACCACACTACCAGGGCGGCGAGGAGGGTGCCTTCGATCAGGTGCTCCTTGAGCGAGGTGATGATCTCCTCGATGAAGACGGCGTCGTTGGCGACCACGGTGATGCGCATGCCCGGCGGCAGTTGCGGGCGAATTTCGTTTTCCAGCCGCGCCTTGATCGCCTCGACGATGGCGACGGTGTTGGTGTTGGCGACCTTGACAACGCCCAGTCCGACGGTCATCTCGCCGTTGAAGCGGGCGAGCTGGCGGAAGTCGGCGAGGCCGTCCTCCACTTCCGCCACGTCCGACAGCCGGATCGGATAGCCGCCCTTGAAGCCGAGGATCATGCCGGGCAGGTCGTCGATGCGGTGGAACTCCAGGTCCAGCTTGACCAGCGCCTCCGTGGCCTGGCCGACGACGAAGCCGCCGGCGAGCTGGACATGCTCCTTGGCGAAGGCCTCGTTGATGTCCTGCGCCGTGATGCCGTGCGCCGCCATGCGCGCGGGCAGGAGGTTGACGCGGATGGTGCGGTCGCGCCGTCCGCCGAGGCGAACCTCGCCGACGCCGCTGATGGTTTCGAGGCGCTTCTTGACGATGTTCGCGGCGTACTGGTTGAGCTGCTGCTGGGTGCGGTCCCCCTGCAGGGCCAGCCACACGATGGGCTGGGTATTGGTCTCCACCTTGGCGACGACCGGTGGATCGGCATCCTTCGGCAGGCGGCGCAGCACCTGGTTGAGCTTGGCCTGCACCTCGTTGAAGGCGATGTCGACGTTCTTCTCGAGGGCGAAGGTGATGTTGACCTGGGAGACGCCCGGCGAGGAGGTGGACTGGATGTGCTCGATGCCCGGCACGGTGTTGGCCGCGGTCTCGATGAGGTTGGTGACGCTGGCGTCGACAATATCCGGGTTGGCCCCCTTCACCGTCGTCGTGACCGAGATGACGGGAAACTCGATATAGGGAAAGCGATCCATGCCGATGCTCTGGTAGGCGATGAGGCCGAACAGCACCAGCACGCCGTTGAGCATCCACGCCAGGACGTGGCGCTTGATGGAAAGCTCGGGCAGGGTCATTTGCCGGATTCGGCCTTGGCGCCCGCCTGTGCTTTCGCCGCGCCGTCCTGCGGGGGCTGACTTTCGACGGGCTTGCCCGCCGTCGCGGGTTTGCCGCGCTCCTGCACGGAAACAGCCGCGTTGTGACTGAGGAAGCCGGCGCCGTCGAGGGCCACGATGGCGCCGGCCGGCAGGCCCTTGACGATCTCCACCATGCCGGCGCGCTTTGCACCGACTTCAACGACGTGCTGCAGCGCCTTGCCGTCGGTGATGACATAGACAATCTTGCCGGCCGGCCGGAGCACGACGCTCTGCTCCGGCACCAGGATGGCCTCTTCGCGTTTGGCCACGACAACCGCGGCGTTGACCGTGCCGCCCGGGCGGAAGCCCGCGGTGTTCTCGATGTCCACGAGGACATTGAGGGCGCGCCCGGTCTCGGATACGCCGGGCTTGATCTCGCTGACGATCCCCTTGTGTTCGCTGCCCGGCAACTGCGGCGAGGTGAGGATGACGGCCTGTCCCTTCTTCAGTCTGGCCGCGGCGGATTCTGGAAACGGCAGGTGGGCGCGCAGCTTGCGGCTGGACACCAGGTGCAGGAGCGGGTCGCCGATCTTGACGTAGTCGCCGACAGAGGCGATCTGCGTTTCGACCACGCCGTCAAACGGCGCGAGAACGCGCGCCTTGCCCTGGTTGCGCAGGCTCTGGTCGCCGCGGGCGCGGGCGGCGGCGAGCTGTTCGCGCAGGGCGTCGCGCTGGGCGCGTGCATCGTCCGCGGCGTTCTGTGAAATGAATCCCTTTTGCACCAGATGCTGCTGGCGCTCGACGACGCGCTCCTGTTGCGCCAGGAGCGCTTCGACGCGGTTCTTGTCTGCCGTATCGGCGCGGTGCTGGATGGCGATGTCCGCATCGTCGATGACGGCCAGGAGATCGCCCTTCCTGACCGTCTTGCCGCTGCCGGCAAGCATCCTGACGACCTTGCCGGCTATTTCGGCGCTGATCTTCGGGTCGATCAATGCCTCCAGCGTGCCCAGGGTCTCCTCGACGATTTCCAGGGTGCCGGTCTTTGCCTCGGTGACGGTCACCAGTGCGGGCGGCGGCCCCGAACGCTTCTTCTCCTCCGGCTTGTCGCCACAGGCGGACAAAGTCAGTGTCGCCAGGACGGCGCAGGCCAGCAGGACGGGGGAAAGGGTTTTCATGGCGCCGATGAAAAGGGCTCGTTCAGGGCAGGACATGCTCGCCGGCAAAAAGCTGCTCGATCCGTTCGCGCTCGCGCACGACGAAAAACCGGTCGCCGTCGACCAGGACTTCTGCGGCGCGCGGCCGGGAGTTGTAGTTGGAGCTCATGACCATGCCGTAGGCGCCGGCCGACATAATGGCCAGAAGGTCGCCCTGTGCCACCGCCAGGCTGCGCGCATGGCCGAGAAAATCGCCGCTCTCGCAGACCGGCCCGACGATGTCGAAGACGGTCTCGGCGGCGCCGGTTCTGGGCGCAACCGCCCGGATGTCGTGCCAGGCGTCGTAGAGCGACGGCCGCAGCAGGTCGTTCATGGCGGCATCGACCACGGCAAAGTTCTTTTCCGTTCCATGCTTGAACACTTCGATGCGGGTGAGCAGCAGCCCGGCGTTGCCGACCAGCGAGCGCCCCGGCTCGAACAGCAGCCTTTCCTTGCGGCCCGAGAGCACGGCGAGCAGCGGCGCGAGAAAGTCGCCCGCCGTCGGCGCGATCTCGTCGCGGTAGCGGATGCCCATGCCGCCGCCCACATCGATGTGGGAAAGCGCGATGCCCTCGGCGGCGAGCGCGCCTGCCAGGCCGAGGAGCCTGGCAGCGGCCTCGGCAGCGGGCGCGGGATCGAGCAGTTGCGAGCCGATGTGGCAGTCGATGCCGTGAATGTCCACGTGCGGCAGGTCGCGGGCGCGGCGATACAGCGGCAGCGCCTCCTCGAAGGGAATGCCGAACTTGGTGGTCTTGAGGCCGGTGGCGATGTAGGGGTGGGTCTTCGGGTCGACGTCGGGATTGACGCGCAGCGAGACCGGCGCGCGCCTGCCCAGGCTGCCGGCGATGTCGTTCAGCGTTTCAAGTTCGGAGGCGGATTCGACATTGAAGCAGAGGATGCCTGCCGAGAGCGCAGTGCGCATTTCATCGGGCGACTTGCCCACGCCCGAGAACACCACCTTGGCGGGGTCGCCGCCGGCTGCCAGTACGCGGGCCAGTTCGCCACCGGAGACGATGTCGAACCCGGCGCCGAGGCGGGCGAAGAGGTTCAGGATGGCGAGATTGGCGTTGGCCTTGACGGCATAGCAGACCAGTGCATCGCGTCCGGCCAGCGCCCGGGCATAGTCGGCATAGGCGTGCTCGAGCGCGGCACGCGAATAGACATAGCATGGGGTGCCGTGGGCTTCGGCGATGCGCGCGAGGGGCACGTCCTCCGCGAAGAGGACGCCATCACGGTAGTCGAAAGCGCTCATCGTGCTGCGTCGGGGGTGCTGGTGCCCGTTTTTGCATCTGGGGTACTATTCTCGGCGGCCGGGGTTGCCGGCTTGGTCGCCGCCGAACCGGCTGGCGCGGGCTTGGGCGGAAGCACCAGCGAAGTCTTGGTGCCGCAGGCCCCCAGCAGGAAGAGCGACAGGATGATTGCGAAGGTGCGCATGATGTCTGGAAAAAAATGTGATGGTAGCAGAAGGCAAGGGTCTTTTCGCGCCGACAAAACCATTGCGGAAAGACCCTGACGATGGAAGAAACCGAGTTCAATGACCTGGCCGAGGCCACGCTGGCGAGGATTGAGCGCGCCCTGGATGCCTGTGAAGCCGACGTCGATTACCAGCTTCAGGCCGGCGGCGTGCTGGAACTGGAATTTGGCGACGGCAGCAAGATCATCATCAACCGCCATGCCGCTGCGCGCGAGATTTGGGTGGCGGCCCGCTCCGGGGGCTTCCATTTCCGGCACGAGGACGGCCGCTGGGTCGGCACCCGCGACGGGACGGAGCTCTTCGCCGCGCTGGGGCGCCTGGCCTCGGAGCAGGCCGGCGAGACAATCGTATTTTCCTGAAATGGCCTGCCCCTGCTGGGGCATCAACCCGAAGCGTTGGGTGGCGGAATGGTCATTCTTTGGGGTGAATTGGGGTCGATGTTTTCCGGCGTTGGCGGCGGGGGTGGTGGCAGGCTTTCCCTGTAGATCAATTCAGTCCTGCCGCCCGCCTCGGTTGCGCCTTCAGCCGATATCTTGATCGTCACCAATCCTTCGGGCGCCTCCATGGAGGATTCGGGCACGCCTTTCAGCGCCTTTTCCATATAGCCCATCCAGATCGGCAAGGCGGCAAAGCCGCCCGTCTCGCCATTGCCGAGCTTCTTCGGCTGGTCGAAGCCGATCCAGGCGACGCCGACCAAAGTAGGCTGGTAGCCGCAGAACCAGGCATCCACGAAATCGTTGGTGGTGCCGGTCTTGCCGGCCAGGTCGGTACGCTTCAATTGCAACGCCCGCGTTGCCGTGCCGCGGCGCACGACATCGCGCATCATGCTGTCCATCAGGTAGGCGTTGCGCGGGTCGATGATGCGCTGGTTCTCATCGCCGGCCGCGACCGGCTGGGCTTCAGCCAGGACATTGCCCTTGTCGTCAAGGATCTGCTTGACGATGTAGGGCCGGATGCGAAAGCCGCCGTTGGCGATGGCCGCATAGCCGGCGAGCTGCTGCCAGGCAGTGACGCTGCCGGCTCCGAGCGCCATGGTGAGGTAGGGGGGATGCTTGTCGGCATCAAAGCCGAAGCGCGTGACGTAGTCTTGCGCGTAGTGCGTGCCGATCGACTTGAGAATCCGGATCGAGACCAGGTTCTTCGATTTCGCCAGGGCCGAGCGCATGGTCATCGGTCCTTCATATTTTCCGTCGTAGTTTTTCGGCTCCCATGCCTGGCTGCCGGTTTCCGCTGCGGAGACGACCAGCGGTTCGTCCTCGATAACGCTGGCCGGCGTGAGACCCTTTTCGAGCGCGGCTGAGTAGATGAAGGGCTTGAAGCTGGAGCCCGGCTGGCGCCAGGCTTGCGTGACATGGTTGAATTTATTGCGGTTGAAGTCGAAGCCGCCCACCAGGGCACGAATGGCGCCGTCGGTAGGGGTGGCGGCAACGAAAGCCGCCTCGACCTCGGGCAACTGCACGATTTGCCAGTTACCCTTGTCGTCTTTCTGCACATGGATGATGGCGCCTCGCCGCAGGTGCTTGTTGGCAGGCGCCTTGTCCTCCAGCATGCGCTGGGCGAACTTAAGGCCGTCTCCGGATACCTGCACGGTCTCGCCGCCGCTTCGATAGGCCTTGACCAGCTTCGGTCCGGCCTCAAGAATCACGGCGGCATGAATGTCGTCGGAATCGTTTTCCTCCTGCAGGGCCTCCTCCAGAATTTCATCCGCAGCGGCGCCCGGTTTTCCGAGATCCGCATAGCGTTTGGCGCCCCGGTAGCCATGGCGCTTGTCGTAATCGAGCACGCCTCGCCGCAGGCTGGCGTAAGCCGCTTCCTGATCCGCCTTGAGAATGGTGGTGACGACACGCAGGCCGCGCGTGTAGGCCTCTTCCTGGAAGCGTTCGTAAGCCATTTGACGCGCCATTTCCGCGACGTGATCTGCCCGCACAGCGAACTCATTCACATCACGCTTGATATGCAGATCCTGTTTCTGTGCTTCAGCCAGTTGAGCGTCATTGATGAAACCCAGCTCACGCATGCGCCGCAGGACATAGTGTTGGCGCAGCTTTGCCCTTTTCGGGTTGGCAACGGGGTTGAAGCTGGAAGGCGCTTTCGGCAGGCCGGCCAGCATGGCGGCTTCTGCCAATGTGATCTGCTTCAGCGTCTTGCCGTAATAAATCTGCGCTGCGGCCGCAAAACCGTAGGCGCGCTGCCCGAGATAGATCTGGTTGATATAGATTTCGAGAATCTCATCCTTGGAAAGGTTGTTCTCGATCTTGAAGGCGAGCAGCGCCTCATAAACCTTGCGAGAAAAGGTCTTCTCGCGCGACAGGAAAAAGTTGCGCGCAACCTGCATGGTGATGGTGCTGGCGCCCTGCCGTTTGCCGCCGCCGGTGAAGTTGGCATAGGCGGCGCGCAGCACGCCAAGGGTGTCAACGCCAGGATGCTGGTAAAAGCGCTCGTCCTCGGCGGCCAGAATGGCCTGCTTCATTGCCTGGGGCACGTCGCGAATATGCGCGAGCGCACGACGTTCCTCGCCAAACTCGCCGATCAGATGGCCATCGGCGGTATAGATGCGCAGGGGGATCTTCGGCTGGTAGTCGGTCAGCACCTCAAGCGAGGGCAACTGGGGGTAGGCCAGAATGACAATGATGGCCAGCAGGGCGATGCCGATCAGTGCAAGGCCAGCCAGAAACAAGATTGGATAGGCAATCCAGCGAAGTGCGGTGGGCAAGAGTGGGCTCAATACATTAGGGGAAGCACGCAATTATATGCCCCGGCTTGCGTTGGGTGATTTCCAGAAGAGGCCTCTGCACGCATGCTGGTTGGTTGTCACATTCATTCATTTAATGTAATCAAACAGTTATAAAGACACCCCACAGAAGTTCTGGCCTGTCGGGCAAAGACGACATCAGAAAGGAAAAAAGACTTTACACAAGCCATAGTTGTTGCTAGGATTTAATGTAAATTATCTGTAGTGCGCCTAACTAACGAGAATTCAAAAGGATTTTCCTTGCAGATAGATCTCTCGATATTCAACCCGAAGGCGCGTCCCCTGTTGGGACTCGACATCAGCTCTTCATCGGTCAAGATGGTCGAGTTGGCGGAAGCGTCGAAAGGCAGCTACAGGATCGAGCGCTACGCGATCGAGACCTTGCCACGCGATGCGGTGGTGGATGGCAATATCACCAACCTTGAAACAGTGGCAGATGCGGTCAAGCGCGCCTGGAAGCGAATGGGCACCTCGACCAAGTACGTTGCCATGGCGCTGCCCACTGCCGCTGTTATCACGAAGAAAATCATTGTGCCGGCCGGCCAGCGCGAGCGCGATCTGGAATTCCAGGTCGAGTCGGAGGCCAACCAGTACATCCCCTTTGCCCTTGAGGAGGTGAATCTGGATTTCCAGGTCGTCGGCCCGGCCCCTAGCAGTCCTGAAGAGGCGGAGGTGCTGATAGCCGCTTCGCGCAAGGAGAAAGTCGAGGATCGCGTTGCGGTGGCAGAGGCGGCAGGACTGAAACCCCTGGTGATGGATGTGGAGTCTTATGCCGCCCAGGCTGCATTCGAACTGGTCGAGAGCCAGTTTCCGGAAGGCGGCAAGAACCAGATCATCGCCCTGGTGGATATCGGCGCAAATGTCATGAATGTGACGATATTACGCAACGACCAGCCGGTTTATGCACGCGAGCAGGCATTTGGCGGCAGCCAGCTGACGCAGGACATCGTGCGGCAATACGGCATGAGCCAGGAAGAGGCTGAAACCGCAAAACGGACCGGCAATTTGCCGGAGAATTTCGAGTCGGACCTGTTGCGACCGTTCATGGACAACCTTGCACTGGAAGTCTCGCGCGCCTTGCAGTTTTTCTTCACTTCTACACAATACAATCAGGTTGACCATATCGTGCTGGCGGGTGGCTGTGCTGTCATTCCCGGCGTGGATGAGGCTGTATCCGGGCGAACGCAGATCAGCACGATTGTCGCCAATCCCTTTGCCAACATGGCCCTGTCGCAGCGCATTCGTCCGAAGAATCTGGCGACCGATGCACCCTCGCTGCTTGTTGCCTGCGGCCTTGCGCTGCGGAGGTTTGACCAGTGATCCGCATCAACCTGCTGCCTCATCGCGAGGAAAAGCGTCAAGCCCAGCGCCAGCAATTCTTCGCGCTGTCCGGACTGATCGCTGTCTTGGCGATACTCATTGTCGTCATGGTGCATGGCGTCATTGCCGGCTACATCAGCCAGCAGGAAAGCAAGAACGAGTTCCTGAAAAAAGAAATCGCCGCCCTGGACAAGGAAATTGACGAGATCAAGCGCCTGAAGGAGCAGACGAGCGCGTTGCTTTCGCGCAAGGGCGTGATCGAGTCATTGCAGGGCAGTCGGGCCGAGACCGTCCGCTTGTTCAATGAACTTGCCCGTCAGGTGCCTGCCGGCATCTATCTCAAATCGATCAAGCAGACGGGCAACAGGGTTGGCATTGTCGGCTATGCGCAGTCGAATGCCCGAGTATCGAACCTGATGAGGAATCTCGAAGCTTCCCCGCTGCTCGAGCGGCCCGATCTAATCGAGATCAAGGCGGTTTCATTGGCCAACAGGCGCTATGCGGAGTTCAACCTGAACGTCATCATCACCAGGACTGCCTCCGAGCCAGGCAAGAAGCCGGCGCCTGGAGCGCGCCCACAGGACGGGAAAGCATGAAGAAGCCCAGCATGCCCAAACTGCCGGCAGTTCCCAAGATCGACTTCCGGGCGCTTGCCGAAGATTTCAAATCACTTGACCCGAAGGATATCGGGACGTGGCCGACACTGCCGCGGGTGACGGTGCTGCTGGGATTGTTCGTTGCCGTGCTCGCAGGCGGCTGGTGGTTTGACTGGAAGGCGCAACTTGAGGAACTGGACGGCAAACGCCAGCAGGAAGACAAATACAAGAATGAGTTTCTTGACAAGAAGAAGCAAGCGGTCAACCTTGAGGAGTATCGCAAACAGTTGGCCGACATCGACAAGACCTTCGGTGCGCTGCTGAAGCAATTGCCGAACAAGGCCGAAATGGAAGCCTTGCTGATAGACATCAACCAGGCCGGACTGGGTCGAGGGCTGCAGTTCGAGCTGTTCAAGCCTGGCAAGGAGGCGGCGAAGGATTTCTACGCGGAACTTCCCATCGCCTTGAAGATCTCGGGCAGCTACCACGATCTCGGCGCCTTTTCCGCTGACGTGGCAAAGTTGTCCCGCATCGTGTCACTGACCAATGTTGCCCTTGTTCCGGACAAGGGGGGATTGCTCAAGATGGATGCCACGGCAATGACTTACCGCTATCTGGATGAGGAAGAACTGGCTGCGCAACGCAGGGCGAAGGCAGCCCAGGACAAGGCCAAGGGAGCCAAGAAATGAAACGCACAGCCATTTTTCTGGCCTGTATTGGCTTGGCGGCGTGCGGCGGCGAGGATCATCAGGATCTTCGCCAATGGATGAAGGATGCCACCAAGGATTTCAAGGGGAAGATCCCCCCGCTGCCTGAAATCAAGAGTTTCCCGGCGGTAGCCTATGAAGCCGGCGAGTTGGTTGATCCCTACAACGCCACAAAGATCGAGCCCGAACGCAAGGCAGGCGGGGGTGGCCTGAAGCCTGACATCGAACGCCGCAAGGAGCCGCTGGAAGCCTACCCGCTGGAGTCGCTCAGGATGGTGGGCACGCTGATGATGGGGAAAATGGTCCACGCCCTGGTCCAGGCTGACAAGAATCTGCATCAGGTGAAGATCGGGAATTACATGGGACAGAACTTTGGCATCATCACTGACATCAACGAGACCGAGGTGAAGCTGAAAGAGCTGGTCCCCGATTCCCTCGGGGACTACACGGAACGCACGAGCGCTTTGCAGTTGCAGGAAAAGCAGCAGGAGGGCAGGAAATGAAAACATTCAAAACAATTGTCGGTCGGTTGATTGTTCCCTTGTGCCTGCTCCTAAGCCAACCGGCATGGGCGCAGAATGCCATAGAAGCTTTGGGGGTCAGCCAGCAGGGTAATGACATAGTCTTGAAGCTGACCACAAGACAGCCGCTTGCGATTCCCCCAGCCAGTTTTAGCGTTGCCAATCCGCCACGAATTGCATTTGATTTCCCGGGTGTTGCAAATGCGCTCGGGAGGAATTCCCAGACTTTGAATGAGGGCGATCTGCGTAGCGTAAACCTGGTCCAGGTCGGAGACCGCACTCGGGTTGTGCTGAATCTCAAGCAGGTTCGCCAGGCCAGCACTCGGATCGACGGTAAGGATCTGTTCATTACCGTCAGTGGCGTAGCGGCAGATGCAACTGCGATAGCAGAACCTGCAAGCACGCAGCGTTTTGCCGAAGTCAGGCCGTCGGCCGAAAAATCCAGCATCCGGGACATCAATTTCCGGCGTGGCAATAGCGGTGAGGGTCGCGTCGTCGTCGATTTGTCAGAAAGCAATGTGGGCATCGACATTCGTCAGCAGGGCCCCAACCTGGTGGTCGAATTCCTAAAAACCTCCTTGCCGGAAACATTGCGGCGGCGTCTCGACGTGACGGATTTCGCGACCCCGATCACCACGGTGAATACGGTGCCGCTGGGCGACAACATCCGCATGGTCATTGCACCAAAAGGCCTGTGGGAGCATAACGCCTACCAGAGCGACAACCAGTTTGTCGTCGAGGTGAAACAAGTGCTTGAGGATCCGAACAAACTCGTCCAGGGCAGTCGGCGTGGCTACCAAGGCGAGAAACTGTCCCTGAATTTCCAAAACATCGAGGTGCGTGCGGTTCTGCAGGTGATCGCCGACTTTACGGACTTCAACATCATTACCAGCGATACAGTGGGCGGCAGTCTGACGTTGCGGCTCAAGGATGTTCCTTGGGACCAGGCCCTGGACATCATCCTGCAGGCAAAGGGCCTTGACATGCGCAAGAATGGCAATGTCATATGGATTGCGCCGCGCGACGAACTGGCCGCCAAGGAAAAGCTTCAGCTCGAATCCCGCCAGCAAATCACTGATCTTGAACCGGTGCGGACAGAGACCTTCCAGCTGAACTATCACAAGGCCAAGACGGTCTTTGATTTTCTCAAGAACAAGGACCAGACTGCCCTTTCGAAGCGCGGGTCAGTCATCGTTGATGAGAGAACGAACAAGCTTTTTGTTACCGATGCGTCCTCTCGCCTGGAGGATATCAGGCGGTTGATTGGGGAGATCGATATCCCCGCGCGCCAGGTGATGATCGAAGCGCGCATAGTCGAGGCAGAAGACAATTTCACCAAGAACGTTGGCGTTCGTCTTGGGTATCGTGAAAGTCCCTTTGCAAATCGCAAGACGATTCTTGATGGCGGCGTACGCTATACGTTAGGTGGCGGCATTGCGGACACAGGCTTCTTGACCGGACAAATTAGTACCACACCGACCTTCAATAGAGATTCGCTGATATCAAATCTACCCGCGAGCAGCATCGCCGGGAAGCAGGCTGGCCAGTTCTCCCTTGTGCTGTTCAACAGCTCGGCAACTCGCTTTCTGAATCTCGAGGTCAGCGCGCTGGAAGCCGATGGCAAGGGCAAGATCATTTCCAGTCCGCGTGTCGTGACGGCAGATCAGGTTGAAGCGCTCATTGAGCAGGGCGTCGAGATTCCGTACCAGCAGGCAACCAGCTCTGGCGCGACGAGCATTTCCTTCCGCAAGGCAAACCTGGCACTCAAAGTCAAGCCACAAATCACGCCGGATGGCCGGGTCAACTTGACGGTCGATGTTAACAAGGATTCACCAAACACCCAGATAGCAACAGGTGCTGGCGTGGCCATCGATACCAAGCACGTCAAAACGGAAGTGCTTGTGGAAAATGGTGGCACGGTGGTCATCGGGGGCATTTACACACAGGATGAGCGCAGCATAACAACTCGAATCCCTGTTCTGGGTGATCTGCCGTATGTGGGGTTCCTCTTCAAGCACAACGAGAAGAAAGACAACAAAACCGAGTTGCTGGTCTTCATTACACCCAAGATCATCAGTGAATCTGTAAGTTTGCGCTGATTGCGTTGCGAGGCACTTCCGGGCCGGCTTTGCCGGCCTTTTCCTTTTCACGGGGCCGGAACGGGCTGATAAAATTTGGCCGTGAAATCCTGCGAGAACATCTATTTTGTGGGCATGATGGGCGCCGGCAAGACGACGATTGGCCGTCAGTTGGCAAGGCGGCTGAAGAAGCGCTTTGTCGATTGTGATCATGAGGTGGAGGCGCGCACGGGCGTTCGCATCCCGTTGATCTTCGAGATCGAAGGCGAACCGGGCTTCCGTCGCCGGGAATCCATGGTGCTGCGGGAGTTGAGCAGTGAACATGGGCTGGTACTGGCTACCGGCGGGGGCGCCGTCCTGGACCCCAAGAACAGGCAGCGCCTGTCGGAAACCGGTCTGGTGGTTTATCTGTGCGCGCCTCCAGAGGAACTGTATGCGCGCACCCAAAACGACCGCAATCGCCCTTTGCTGCAGGTGGCCGATCCCCTTGGCAAACTTCGCGAGCTTTATGCTTTGCGAGACCCGCTCTACCGTGAGGTGGCAGACCTCGTATTCGAGGGGGGACGCCGATCGCCTTTGGCGGTAGCAAAGCAACTCGAGCAGGAAATCCGAAAACAATGCGAACTCTGACCGTTGCACTGAGCGAGCGCAGCTACCCCATACACATCGGCGCCGGCCTGCTGTCCAGAATCGACCTGATTCTGGCGCACCTGAAATCCCCATTGGTCGCGATCGTCAGCAACGAAACCGTTGCGCCGCTCTACCTGAACGGGATATCAGACGCGTTGCGCATCAATGGTGTGAAGGTCACGGAAATCATTCTTCCTGACGGGGAGGCACACAAGAACTGGAAAACGCTGAATCGCATTTTCGACACACTTCTGGACAACCGCTGCGAGCGTGCGACGACCATCATTGCCCTGGGTGGCGGCGTCATCGGCGACCTCGCCGGCTTTGCCGCCGCCAGCTATCAACGCGGCGTTCCTTTCGTGCAAGTGCCTACAACACTGCTGGCCCAGGTTGACTCCTCGGTGGGGGGCAAGACCGGTATCAATCATCCGCTCGGCAAGAACATGATCGGGGCGTTCTATCAGCCGCGCCTAGTGCTGATTGACACGGATACCCTGAAAACCCTGCCCGACCGCGAGTTGAATGCCGGATTGGCTGAAGTCATCAAATACGGTTTGATTCGCGATCTGCCATTCTTCGAATGGCTTGAGTCGAATATGGAGAGGTTGAAGGCAAGGGAAACGGCGGCGCTGACCTATGCCATTGAACGGTCCTGCGCCAACAAGGCCGAGGTCGTGGCCGAGGACGAACACGAGTCGGGCGTTCGCGCCCTGCTCAACCTTGGCCACACATTCGGCCATGCCATCGAGGCGGGTTTGGGCTTCGGCCACTGGCTGCATGGTGAAGCCGTCGCAGCCGGAACGGTAATGGCCGCTGAATTGTCCCGGAGGATGGGATGGCTCTCGAGCGCAGATTGCGCAAGGATTGCAGTCTTGCTGCAGCGGGCGGGCTTGCCGACACAGGGACCTGCGCTGGGCGCAGAGCGCTATCTTGACTTGATGGCGCTCGACAAGAAAGTCATCGGGGGAAAAATGCGCCTGGTGCTGCTCAGGAAGATTGGCGAGGGTGTGGTTAGTGCCGAGGCGGATTCGCGGGCAATTTGCGCTGCCATAGAGGGGTGCTGTAATGGCTGATCTGGCATCCTATGCCGTCGGTGAGGCTAATTCGCAGGGGCGTCGGCATCCTGAGCCGGCACCCAATGCGCGCAGTGAATACCAGCGTGACCGGGACCGCGTTGTCCATTCCACTGCTTTCCGCCGCCTGGAATACAAGACGCAGGTGTTCGTCAATCATGAAGGGGATCTTTTCCGCACCCGCCTGACACACAGTATAGAAGTGGCGCAGATCGCCCGCACCCTGGCTCGCGCGATGCGCCTCAACGAGGACCTGGTCGAGGCCATTGCGCTTTCCCACGATCTCGGCCACACGCCGTTTGGCCATGCCGGTCAGGACGCGCTCAATGCCTGCATGCGCGGACATGGCGGGTTCGAGCACAATCTGCAGAGCCTGCGCACCGTCGATCTGCTCGAGGAACGATATGGCGCATTCGACGGCCTCAATCTCACCTACGAAACGCGGGAAGGGATTCTCAAGCATTGCGCGCCGAAAAAAGCCGGCGAACTGGGGGATCTCGGCCGGCGCTTCATTGAAGGCACGCAACCCTCCCTGGAGGCACAGCTGTGCAACCTGGCCGATGAAATCGGCTACAACAATCATGACGTGGACGATGGGTTGCGTTCCGGCCTGATAGACCTGGAGCAGCTTGACGAGGTAGGCATCTGGGCGCGCCATGTGGCCATCGTCCGGCAGGCCTATCCGCAGATCGCCGGCCGTCGCCTGATCCACGAAACGGTGCGCCGCATGATCAATTCGCTGGCGGTCGATCTGATCGAGGAGACCAACAGGAACATTGCGGCCGCCGGCGTACACAGCCTGGATGAGGCGCGCAAGGCCGGACCCCTTGCGGCATTCAGCGTTGGCATGCATGCCGAGCACAAGGCGCTCAAGCATTTCCTGCGCGTGAACCTCTACCAGCACTATCAGGTGTTGCGCATGACCAACAAGGCGCGCCGCATCATTACCGACCTGTTCGGCGCATTCATGGAGGATCCGCGCCTGCTGCCGCCCCAGTACCTGCAGATGGCCCAAACTGACAAACCGCGGGCCATTGCCGACTACGTTGCCGGCATGACCGACCGCTACGCCATCCGCGAACACCGGCGATTGTTTGCCGTTGGGGAAATCTAGCCGGTGCCGCCACACTGATGGCACAGCAATTTACACCGACCACCGGCCTGCCGGAACTCGATGCGGTGTTGTGCGGCGTGCGGCGCGGCGACAACATCGTCTGGCAGATCGAGTCGCTGGAAGATTACCTGGCCCTGGTAAGACCCTATGCCGAGGCCACCCGGGCCTCCGGCAGACGGTTGATCTATTTTCGCTTCGCCGACCATCCGGCGCTGCTGGACGACGCCGAGACCCATTACCCCGAAGCGGCATCCGGGTTCGATGTGTTTGTGGACCAGGTGCATTCGGTCATCGAAGAGGCGGGCCAGGAAACGTTCTACGTGTTCGACTGTCTGTCCCATCTGGCCGACGTCTGGCAGTCAGACCGCAAGATGGGGAACTTTTTTCGCCTGACCTGTCCGCGCCTGTTCGACCTCGACACGGTCACCTATTTCGGCGTCTATCGCAATCGCCACGCGAAGCCGGCCATGGGGGTGATTACCAACACCACCCAGTTCATGATCGACGTCTTCCGCTGCCGTGCGCGACTCTATCTGCGCCCGATCAAGGTACAGCATCGCTCGGCCGCCGCTATGAACCTGATTCACGCCTGGGAGCCTGAGGGCCGGTTTCGTCCGGTGCGGGACAGCGGCACGGTCGCCGAGATACTCGCCAACTCGCAGTGGCCGGGGCTGGAGGACAACCTGATCGCCAGCCACTGGCAGAAACAGTTTGCCGCGGCGAAGCCGGTGGTAGCCGCGCGCCGGGCGGGATTTCCCGATCCTGCCGAGTGGGAATGGTTTTCGCGCCTGAGCCGCCTGTTGTTCGTCGACGATCCGGAGATGTCGCGACTGATCGACGAGTACCTGACGCTCGACGACCTGCTGACGGTGCGCAGCCGCATGATCGGCACCGGCACCATCGGTGGCAAGGCGCTGGGCATGCTGCTGGCGCGCGCAGTGCTGCGCCGCGACGCACCGCAGCTCGACGCCCGGCTCGAGGCGCATGATTCCTTCTATATCGGCACCGATGTGTTCGATACCTTCATGGTGCACAACGAACTCTGGTGGATCCGCCGCCGGCAGCGCGACCCGGCGGCATTCCTGGACGAGGTCGACGAGGCGCGACGGCGCATGCTTGCCGGCACGTTCTCGCCGGCGACGCTGCGCCAGTTTGAGGGAATGCTCGAGTACTTCGGGGAGTGGCCGTTCATCGTGCGCTCGAGTTCGCGTCTGGAGGATCGCTACGGCAACGCCTTTGCGGGCCAGTACGACAGCGTGTTCTGCGCCAACCGCGGCCCGTGGGAACAGCGCATCAGCGACCTGCTCGACGCCGTCCGCCAGGTCTATGCCAGCACCATGAGCGAGCAGGCGCTGCGCTACCGCGAACGGCGCGGCCTGCTGGGAGAAAACGAGAAGATGGCGGTGCTGATCATGCGCGTCTCGGGCACCGCCGGCGGACGCTACTTCCATCCGCATGCGGCCGGCGTCGGACTGTCGGTTAACCCCTATCGCTGGAATCCGCGCATCGACATGAAGGCCGGGGTGATCCGGCTGGTGGCCGGGCTGGGCACGCGCGCGGTGGACCGCAACGACGACGACTACACCCGTCTGGTAGCGTTGAATGCGCCCGATCTGCGTCCGGAAACCAGTTTCGGCGATATTGCCCGCCATGCCCAGCGGCGCATGGACGCCATCGACCTGGAGGAGAACTGCCTCGTCAGCGGCCCGTTCGTCGAGATGGTGAGGGACCACCCGGACTTTCCGCTCGACTTGTTTGCCACGTGCGAAGACCTGGGCAAGCCCGCTTTTCTGACCTTCGATCGCCTGCTCATGGAAACCCCCTTCGTGGCCGACCTCCGTGCCATGCTGGCGCAATTGCACTCCGCTTATCGCTATCCGGTAGAGATCGAGTTCGCGCTCAATGTCCTGGCAGACGGCGGCTACAGGATCAACCTGCTCCAATGCCGGCCCCTGCAGGTGCGCAGCCTGGATGGAACGGTCAGCGTCGAGCCGCCGTCGGATGCCCCGCACCTGTTCGATGCGCAAGGCGCGGTGATCGGCCCCAGCCGGGTTGTCCGGCCGGACCGCCTGATCTACGTCGTCCAGTCCCGCTATGCTGCGTTGGGGCTGGGCGAGCGTCTCGACGTCGCCCGCCTGATCGGGGCCATCAATCGCATCAGCACAGAGCGGACCTTGGTGGTGCTTGGCCCCGGCCGCTGGGGCACCCGCGATCCATGGCTGGGCGTGCCCGTGAGCTTCAGCGAGATCAATAACGTTGCAGCCCTCTGCGAGGTCGTCGCCATGAACGACAATCTGGTTCCCGACGTTTCGCTGGGCACCCATTTTCTCAATGAGCTGATCGAGGCCGACATGCTCTACTTTGCATTGTTTCCGGGCAGGGCCGGCAATCGCATCGACGAGGCCGGCAT
>Ga0208244_100920_pt1 | contig 20791 bp, 24 predicted proteins | sample SubbioCR12Aug_5A_FD_184828 | JGI IMG/M metagenome (GOLD analysis project Ga0208244, IMG submission 184828) | Serpentinite rock and fluid subsurface biosphere microbial communities from McLaughlin Reserve, California, USA - CR12Aug_5A (SPAdes) | ecosystem: Environmental > Terrestrial > Deep... | reverse complement strand
CTGTTTTGCCAATGAGACCTTACGACCCCCGGTTACCCGGACGCCGCTCCCTTGTGCTACCGGGGTAAACGGACAATTCCCCGCTCGGGACTTTAACCCGATAGATAAACAACTGTTACTGCGGACGGACATCTCACTTATTTGCAGGAAATTTTAAATATATGATAGAATGATCAAATTTTTTATATCTTTTTCTGATTTGAGCAGAATGGCTTATTTCAGATAAATGAGTTCTTAATAACCACGGTTGGCACCAACCGTAAAATAAAGAGGAAAAATGGGAATAACAAACGTGCTCTTTTCAGGGGTTGGAGGACAGGGAATCATTCTCGCAAGCAAAATTTTGACTCAATGTGCATTCATTTCAGGATATACGGTAAAGGAGAGCGAACTCCACGGCATGGCGCAGAGAGGCGGGAGCGTAATAAGCCATGTTCGTTTCGGAGACGAAGTTTATTCCCCCTTAATCAGGAAAGGCCAGGCCGACTTTCTCATAGCACTTGAAGAGCTTGAAGGTCTGCGATATGCAGACTATCTAAAGCCTGCCGGCCACGTGATACTAAACCAGAAAAAAGTAATCCCATCTGCTCTGAATCCCGACGTTGCCCCTTATCCGGAAGACGTCAAATCCCAACTGGAGGCATTGGGGTTTCGCGTTGATGCCGTAAATGCATTTGAGATAGCCGGCAGCCTGGGCAATCCGAAACTCGACAACATTATCGTCATGGGAATGCTTTCACCCCACCTGCCTTTCACAATTGCAACATGGGAAACGGTGATAAGGGAATCTGTGCCGGCAAAGACAATTGAGCTGAACCTTTCCGCGTTCAGGACAGGACGTGAACTGACAGCAGGGAATGCATAAAAATGTTCTGGCAGAAAGACATTGAAACGATAAGCCGAAGGGCACTGGAAGAAATGCAGCTTAAAAGGCTGAAAAAGAGTGTTCGCCGGGCTTATAATAATATCCCCTTCTACAGAGAAAGCTTTGCCGGGCTTAATGTTCATCCAAAAGATATCACCTCTCTGAATGACATCAGCAAACTTCCCTTCACTACCAGGGATGACCTGCGTACATACTATCCCTTTGGAATGCTGGCTGTTTCAAAAGAACAGATTATCCGTCTCCACACCTCAAGCGGAACCACTGGAAAACCAAAAGCCATATTTTTTTCTAAAAAAGATGTAGACCGTGCAGCCGAACTGATTGCCCGGTGCCTTATAATGACCGGCGTAACAAAGGATGACGTGTTGCAGAACATGATGACCTATGGATTGTTCACCGGCGCACTCGTAATGCATTATGGCGCTGAAAAAGTCGGGGTACTGGTAATCCCGGCAGGTCCCGGAAATACAAAAAGGCAGATCGCCCTAATGCAGGACTTCAGGACCACCAGCCTTCATATTACTCCCAGTTATGCACTTTATCTCTCCAGTGTACTGGAAAATGAAGGCCTGAACCCGCAAAAGGACCTTGCTCTCCGCAGGGCCTATCTCGGTTCCGAACCATATTCCGAGGAGACAAGAAAAAAGATCGAAAGGTTCTTTCATATCGATGTATTTAATTCCTACGGCCTGTCTGAAATGAATGGACCCGGGGTTGCATTTGAATGCATGGAAAAGGATGGCATGCATCTGTGGGAAGACAATTTCATAATGGAGATAATAGATCCTGAAACGGGTGAAAAACTGCCCGAAGGAGAAAAGGGAGAACTTGTACTTACCACATTATGCCGTGAAGCCATGCCGATTCTGCGCTACCGCACAAGTGATATAACAATGATTATGCCCGGGAAATGCAGATGCGGCAGAACGCATCGGAGGATTTCCCGTATCGCAGGCAGAACAGACGACATGATAATTGTGCGTGGAGTGAATATTTTCCCGCAGCAGATCGAGCGGGTATTGATGGGTATCAGGGCCGTAGCCCAGAATTATCAGATCGTGCTTGATTCCTATGACCAGATGACAGTCAGAGTCGAAATATCGAGAGAACTCTTCGACGGCAAAGTTGATCATCTTGTGGATCTCCAGGCTGAAATAACCGAAAAACTGAGATCCGAAATTCTCGTACGACCGAAAGTTGAACTCCTGGAACCCGGCACATTGCCGGTAAGTGAGGGTAAGGCTACAAGGGTTATCGATAAGAGAATACTTTAAGAAAAGTGCATCCCTGCGCCAGTACCGCAGGGGATATATCTCATTATATCCCCTCTCCTGAGGGGTGAGGAGTAATCAATGGAACAATTAAAGCAGGTTTCGATCTTTTCTGAAAACAGACCCGGCAGGCTGAAAAAAATAACAAAAGTACTCGCAGACGAAGGGGTTAACATCCTCGCAATCAACATAGCAAGTTCAAACGGCTTCGGCGTGATAAAATTCATTGTCGACAAATCAGATATGGCCTTCGAGAAACTTAAAAAAAAGGGGTTTACCGTCTCTGTCAACGAGGTTCTGGCGATTGAATTGAAAGACAGGCCGGGAGGCTTATATGAAGTGGCTTCCATTATTTCGAAAAAAAGAATCAATATAGAAAACGCCTATGTATTGATTTTAGGTTCGAGAGAAAAGGCCTTCCTGGTAATAGATGTTAACGATATCGAAAAGGCAAAGAAACTTCTGAAGAATGAAAAGCTCCGTTTCTTTAAGGCAAAAAAATGAAGGTAAAAATAAAGGCAGAATGAACCCGCAGAGAACACTGGGGGAAATAATGGCGTTTTGGTTTTTCCTGCCGGTGCTATAACATGTTCTCTGTGAACTCTGTGGCTGGTTTTCTATAATATGAAATACATGAGGAGATGAAAATGATCTGGAACAAAGAAGCAGAGTGCATGCGCATCGGGGAAAGGGAAAAACAACAGACCGAAAGACTCAAGGCAATTCTCAGGCGCGCATATAAAAATGTACCCTATTACAAAAAGAGATTCGACGAATACAAAGTTAAACCTGGGGATATCAGGAGCCTGAAGGATATAAGTAAGCTGCCCTTCACCACAAAAACCGACCTGAGAGAAGGATACCCTTTCGGGCTTTTCGCAGTGCCGCGAAAAGACATAGTCGAGGTGCATACATCTTCAGGAACAACCGGGAAGCCCACAGTATCCGGTTATACACGAAAAGACATAGATATCTGGGGTGAAGTAGTGGCGCGAGCGCTTACTATGTGCGGCGCAACCAAAGAAGACATAATCCAGAACGGATACGGATACGGCCTGTTTACGGGTGGCCTGGGCGTGCATTATGGTGCGCAGCGCATCGGTGCAACCGTTGTCCCTGTATCCGCAGGCCAGACAAAGAGGCACCTCGACATTATGCAGGATTTTGGCTCCACTATCCTGACCTGCACACCTTCCTATGCGCTCTATCTCACCGAGGCAGTCGCGGAGGCTGGCATCAACATCAAAAAACTGAAGCTCAAGGCAGGATGTTTTGGTGCGGAGATGTGGACAGACAGGATGCGTGATGAAATAGAAAAGAGGTTTCACCTTCTCGCGCTGAATATTTATGGACTCACTGAAATAATTGGTCCGGGTGTGGCTCAGGAATGCGATCAGAAGAACGGGCTTCACATCTTTGAGGACCATTTCTATGCAGAGGTTGTTTCACCCGATACCCTCGATCCTCTTCCTGAGGGGGAAAAAGGTGAGCTCGTTCTCACTACCTTAACCCGCGACGGAATGCCGATGATCCGTTTCAGGACCCGCGATATAACCACTTTAAGACGGGAGCCCTGCAAGTGCGGAAGAACGCTTGTCAGAATGGACCGTATCACTGGACGCTCAGATGACATGCTGAAGATAAGGGGCGTTCTCATATTCCCTTCGCAGATCGAGAAAGCCCTTCTTGAGGTTAAGGGAGTCGAACCACATTATCAGATAATCGTTACCAGGCCGAAGCATCTTGATGAGATCGAGGTGCAGGTAGAAACCTCAAGCAGGCTCTTCTCGGATGAAGTCAGGCGCCTTGAGGACGTCAGAAAAAAGATCGAAAAACATATCGAAAATTCGATAGGCCTAAGGGTAAAAGTAACACTTGTTGAACCAAAGACCCTGCCGCGCAGTGAAGGAAAGGCCAAGAGGGTTATTGACAAACGTCAGTTATAAAGGAGAGTAAAATGGAAGTGAAACAGATATCGTTATTTTTGGAAAATAAAAAAGGACGCCTGTGGGAAGCCATGGATGTGCTCGCAAAGGCACACATCAACATCCGGGCGCTCTCTATAGCGGACACATCGGATTTCGGAATCCTGCGCCTGATAGTCCCTGAACCGGACAAGGCCAAAAAGGTTCTGATGAAAAGCAACTTCACCGTCAGGGAAAATGACGTAATTGCAGTGGGCGTATCCGACAGGCCGGGAGGCCTTGCAGGTGTTCTGAAGATTTTCACAGATGCAGGCATCAATGTCGAATATATGTATGCTTTTGTGGAGAAAAAGGGCAGGAATGCAGTCGTCGTATTCAGGACAGACAGCATAAGCAACGGCAAAAAGGCGCTTAAAAAAGCAGGCGTTACTGTTCTTTCTCCGAAGGAGGTATATAGCCTGTAGCTTTGCCTTTCATTTTTGAGAGTCTTTTAACCTCAAACATGCAGGGTCTGCGGGATATGACAACGTTGACACCTTCAGCATCCAGCTTTTCTTTCAGAACAGCTTCTGTTTTCTTTACATCATAGGGGTCAATTACCTCAACTGAAGCCACGCAGCAAGCCCGGCAGATATCCTCGAGAGATATTTTTCCTCCCTCGCCGCCCTTTGCAGTTCGGCCGGTCAACGGTGTCGGCTGGTTTCCGGTCATCGCAACCGCTGAATTATCCAGAATCAGCACAAGAATATTCGCCCTGTTATAGACTGCATTTATCAATGCCGGAATCCCGGAATGAATGAAGGTTGAATCGCCGATGACTGCCGCGACCCTTTTTACTCCCTGCTTCGCAATTCCTGCAGCCTGACTAATGCCGGCTCCCATGCAGAGACATGTATCAACTATCTGATATGGAGGATTGGCTCCAAGGGTATAGCAGCCTATATCTCCCGCAGTAAAGGCAGGCCGGACTGCTTTTAGCGCATCATAAAACTTGCTATGCGGACAGCCAGGGCATAAAACAGGAGGCCTTGGAGGCAATGGCATAGAAGACTTGCTACTTTTAACGTCTGCGCTCCATCCGGGCATATATTCGGTTAATACATCCGGGCCGAGTTCCCCTGTCATGCTTATTTCCCCTGAAATCTTTCCCCTCACTTTTGTGCTGTATTTTCTTGCTATCTCCTCCACAAAAGGTTCTCCTTCTTCCAGAACCCAGACTTCGTCAAGACCATTAACAAACTCAGAGATCAGGGTCTCGGCAACGGGATAATAAGACAGTTTCAATATGGCAAACTCCGGCCCATATTCTTTTGCATAAACATAGCCGATGCCGCATGCAATGATACCCTTCTTTTGTCCCTGGCTGAAAGAGGTATTCATTCCCGAGGCTGCTCCCCATTGCCTTAACCTTTCCTGTTTGTCCTGCAAATTTCTGTGGCATCTCAGGACATTGCTTGGGACGGCAATCATATTGCGCGGGTCTTTCTCCAGCGAAAGAAGATTCTGTTGCCTGACAGAGCCCAGGGTAACAGACGAATAGGCATGGCAGACCCTCGTCACAGTCCTGAGCATAACCGGAAGGCCAATTTCCTCGGATAATTCGAAGGCCTTGATTGTCATGTCTTTCGCCTCCTGTGAATCGCACGGTTCAAGGCATGGTATCTTCGCAAATTTTGCATAGAAACGTGAGTCTTGTTCATTCTGTGAGGAATAAGCCCCGGGGTCATCAGAAACTGCAAGGACTAATCCTCCCTTAATGCCCAGATAAGCCGCTGTCATTAAAGGGTCTGAGGCAACGTTCAGCCCCACATGCTTCATTGAGCAGATCGCTCTTCTGCCGGCATAAGATGCACCGATAACAGTTTCAAGGGCCACTTTTTCATTTACAGCCCATTCCACATCCCCGGAGAAATTCTTCGCGATATACTCAAGGATCTGAGTCGCCGGAGTTCCCGGATAGCTTGTTGCCATAGATATCCCGGCCTCTATCGCGCCCCTTCCGATTGCATCATCGCCCAGCATGATGATTTCCTGACCTGCCTGATTATGTTTCACCTGTCAATGCTCCTTTGTTTTTTATTTGAACAATTATAACACTAATTTCATGCGTTCAGTGAAGGTGGGATATTATAACCCGGGGACTGCATTTGAGCGTAATCATGCAGGTATGTGGGCAGCAAAAGCTCTGCGCAGCCCCTTCGAAGGCGCTTATATATCCGCTATCCCTGCAGGTTATCATTCTTTACAATTGGTATGATATCAGACCCAAATCCTGCGTTGGAGAGGTTTTGATGCCCATATGCCTGCATGAAATAAAATGGGAATGAGTGTAGAATATTTATGCTATGAAGGGAATTATCGATTTCCACACCCATGCCTTTCCTGATGATTTATCAGAGAGGGTTATAAAGATGCTGGAGGATGAGGGGGGCATCAAGGCTCATCTTGACGGTAAAATATCCTCTCTGCTTTCTTCCATGGACAGCTGCGGTATCCATAGCAGCGTTATCTGCAATATTGCGACAAAACCGGCGCAGTTCGACTCGATATTCAGATGGTCCAGGCAGGTAAGATCCGAAAGGATTATTCCGTTTCCCTCTTTTCATCCTTATGACCCTGATTTCAAGAACAGAATCGAAGAAATAAAACGCGAAGGGTTCAAGGGAATAAAATTCCACCCCTATTATCAGGAATTCACTATCGACGAAGAAAGACTCCTGCCGGTTTATAAAGAAATATCCGACAAAAATCTTATACTGGTTATGCATACCGGATTCGATTTCGCTTTTCCACGGACAAAAATTGCCGGCCCGCAAAAAATTCTCAACATCCTTGAAAAGTTTCCAACGCTCAAACTCGTCACGACGCATCTCGGGGCGTGGGAGCAGTGGGATGAAGTTGCAGATTTACTTCTCGGCAAACCAATATATATGGAGATTTCGTTCTCTCTTGATTTTCTGGATGATACCGTAAGAAAAATCATTGCGAACCACCCGCCTGAATATATCCTTTTCGGAACAGATTCTCCCTGGACCGAGCAACAGAAAACGCTTTCTTTGTTCAGGGGGTTGCAGCTCGGAATAGATAAGGAAGAACTCATTCTGGGCGAAAACGCACTGAGACTGCTGAACTTTGTCTGAAACACTCATCCAAAGCCCGGCAGTACAGCCCTGACACAGCCGGGCCTTCGCTGTTCATCAACGGAATACTCCCTGAAGATCTCTGTCGATAGAACAGGTATCCCAATTTGAAAATTCCTCCGAATTGCCTCAGAAATCTCTTCGGGTATTTACATGCAACGTAAACGATTATGAACTGACTGCTTTTTTGGTCTGCATCTTTGGTAGAATAGTGCAAAACATTAAACAGAAGGGGGTAATGTGTATGGTGAAAACTATTGTGATAGCGCTGTTGTCCCTCATGATTCCGTTTAGTGCCGTTTACGCGGGCTGGCTTGATGATGTTGCGAACGGTGTCCGCAATGTAAAGGACATTACCGACACTACGAAAGATGTCGTCGGGCAGCCGGAGAAAAGAGACGAACCGGCTAACGAGTATATCGAACGAAAATCGCCTGAGGCTACCGACATGCACACCCTGAAAGCCCCTCAGCAGTCTTCTGCCGGACAGGTTGGGGAGGATATTGTCGCTTCTGAAAACATCTACGGCAAATACGATTTCGTCCCCGGGGATAGGGTCATATTTTATGACGATTTCAGCGACACCGACGTGGGAGAATTCCCCCGCAAATGGACGCTGAAAGGTCCGGGTGGCGGAGGAAATACCGTCGAGGTCGTTGACTATAAAGGCAAAAGATATCTGCGCTCCGTCCCGCCCGCGTCAAAAGAAGAAGGAGTAGCGGCGACCGCGCTCTTCATCCGATTCACGGAGAACAACTACATGCCGGAAAAATTCACGGTCGAGTTCGATGCCGTTCTTGCTGAGACAAACGGTTATCCCAACCAATATACCCTGCTCATGTTTGATGAAAACGGATGGCCGGCTCATATGCCGGGATCAATTCTGATATCTGGAGAAGAGGGGAAATCATACAATACCGCGACTTCAGTGGACAAAAACGACGGGAGGCCGCACCACATTGCAGTCAGCGTGAACGGGACATTCGTTAAGGCATATATAGACAACCAGCGCGTTGTAAACGATCCGGATGCTATAACAAGGCCTGTCAAGTATATCGGCATGCACCTGTTTGCCAATCACGGATATTCAGAGACCGTGATATTCACGAATTTCAGGCTTGCGGAAGGGGGGAAAGATATCAAATCAGCCCTGAGTGCTGAAGGGAAGATCGTAACTCACGGCATTCTTTTCGATACGGGTTCAGACAGGATAAAGCCTGAATCCCTCCCTACCCTGAAGAAAATACTTGCGATATTGGAAGAGGACCCAGCGCTGAAATTCTCGATTGAAGGCCACACCGATAATCAGGGAAAGAAAGAAATCAATCAGCCCCTGTCCGAACAAAGGGCAAATGCGGTGAAAACGTGGCTGACCGGCAAAGGGATATCTGAAGGCAGACTCAAGACAAAGGGCTTGGGCGATACGAAAGCTATCGACACCAATGATACGCCTGAAGGCAGGGCAAACAACAGGAGGGTTGAGTTCGTAAAAATATAGCAATGCCGAAAATATGCTGTCAAAGACAATAATCTCTTTGGGGGATCAGCGTCTCCGACCTGAACCCTTCCTTATGGATAGTAACATTACCGAGAATTTGTAACACCTACGAGTATTGCTTTTCTTGAAGAACTGATAATTATCGATTTACAGGGGAAAGATGCAACAAAAAAAGGCGAGTAGTTAGCTCGCCCTTGGTGGTTAAATCCCGCAAATAAACTATTAGCTCTTTACGGTTTTTTGTCTCCTCATAAAATAAATCGCTCCAAATCCTGCAAGTGCCACAAAGATTATCATGCCCCATGCGGTCATGGTCGGTACTGCTTGTTGTTGTATCGGACCTTGAATTCTAGCGGCAGTTAAATCAACAGCAGGTTGAGGAGATACAGGGTTGAAAGTCACGTGGATTTCTCCGCTTGCATCTGCTACAGCAGCATTCCAAGTTAAATAATTGGCAGCCTCATACCCTTGTGTTTGCGCATTCCAGTTATCGCCAAATTGACCGGGAGTACCGTTTGCATTACTGTCTGCGAATTGTCCATTGACTTGAATATCCATAGTATCGTTAGTAGGAGATCCCTCCCAATTATATGCGCTGAGAATATCAATAGTGTACCTTTGTCCTGGAGATAGACCAATAAAAGTTAGAGTTGCAGGATCAAAAGAATAAAAAATATCTTTGACAGCATCATTGGCTATCCAATCTTTATCATTACCAGAGTTCCATGGCGCACTAATTACTATAGAACCGTCTTGCCAACCAGCTCCACTAATCCCTATAGGTGTAGTGAGCCCTGTGGTAAAGTCAATTAAATTATTAACTTGGTTATTCCTGTTAGAATCTGCAATTACATTCCAATTGCCTGTCGGATTTGTACCCTGATTCCCAAAATCTATACGAACTTCATAAGCATAACTCAATGTAGCTAAAAAAACAGAAATCATAATGATAAATACTTGATGAACAGTCTTGCTGACAAGCATATAAGCCTCCTGATCAAGGTATAATTAAAAAAAATATTATACGAAGATATCATACAGTTCGTAATAAAGCTATGTGATTTTAACTATTCAATAAGATAGGGCTAGAAAGATCTCGCCCTATCTTATTTTTATTGCTATGAGACTCAATTATAACTCACACCGCCGACAACAGCACTGACAAGTTCATCAGTCCATGTCTCAACTGCAACACCATTCTGCTTGGATACACTGATTGACTTTACCTCGCCCACTCCCTTTGCCAGCCATATAGTCAGCTCATTTGTTGCCGTGCTGCCATTCACAGTCAAAATACCCTTTATCCTGAGACAGTTATTAAATGTGCCTGCGGGTACGGTTAAGCTATCAATGCCCTCGACATTAAATACATAAGAAATGGATGCAGTAGCTGAACCGCCAGCACAATCTGTTTCACTAAGAATAGTATTAGAGGCATATGTCGAGCCCACGGAAACTACAGCGCCTGATGCCATAATAGGTGGATTAAAAATGAGCTGTTGCCAGCCGCAACCCGGTACGTCGTAAGCGTCATACTCTTTGTGCCAGACAAGTCCATTACTGTTAGTCCATAGATAATAGTCTCCATCTTCGTCTATAATCTTCGCAGCATCTACGCCATTGATGTTCTCTGTGCCCGATATAGTCTTAACAGTCAACTCATCATCTTCTTCCCGGTATGTCCATGTATCTCCCTGACCAAGCGGGAAATACTCTGAAATCGTAAATGTTGTCCCATCAGCAGGCGGGTTATCACCGTCCGATATCTTTGTGCCGCTAAAGTTGCCGTTCACTGTCATTTTTCCTGTTACCCCTGAAGTAGTAACCAACGCAACAACTTTATATGTCCCCTTTATAGAGCCGGCTTTTGTCATTGTCCCGCTTGCTTTTGTTGAGGTAATGGTGACTGCGGTATCGCCGGGGAATCCTGCATCTTGAAGATTATTTGCCAAAATAATATTTAAGACTGATGCATCGATGTATACCACGAATTTCTTTTTCATTATGCCTCATGTGCCAAGTGGCATCCCATCAATCGCGAATTGACCATCTGCGCTGAATGACCAGGTGTCCGAGAAGTCATCAGTATATTTTGTAGTCGCTACCTTTTTGACTTTTGCACTAATGTTCTCAATTACATTCATATTCCATTCACCTTGAACAAAAGCATGCACCTTATGAGAAAAAGCAATCAAGAAAACAGATGCAATGAGAATTGTAATCAGTTTTTTGAACACAAAAAGTACCTCCTTTGGATTATAGAATGGAAGGTATTTTATATGAAGGTTATGCAAAAAACAATTTCCTCTTTCGATTTAAGATTGTACTGCTCATATTTTTATCCTAATTATTATTGCTGACTTCAGGAAGAAGGGATTTAATGTCAATCAAAATCCGTAAGACGTTGAACCCCCAAGGCTTTTCATCAAAAAAGATTACACTTTGAATCTTCCAAAAAATCATCTCCCCACAATCACGACACCCAATAATGTACCGACAAGAGCCCCTATCCAAGGGCTGGATGTGATGATTCAGCTGCTACCACTGCATTTGCCCAGATATCCAATCAAGCCCCCTATAGCGGCTCCCAGCAAACCTCCGAGAATATATCTACTCATAATAACTATGACTTCTTGCTTGTTTTAGCAGTAAATTCTGAAATTATCTTCTGCACATTATCACTTTGACAATGAGGACATTTGATTTTTGGTTTAGCTTCAAATTCTTTAATAGATAGGAAGACAGTAATTTCATGATTACAGTCTTTACAAAGATATTCATAAGCGGGCATATCGGCCTCCTTATTGTCCGATGATTTACAGTTATACTATGCCCATTATATCAGGTTTCAAATGTTACTGCTCCAGGAAGTATTATTTTGAATTCAAAATGATTTAGCCCTGCCGAATAATTCGTAAATGGAATTTTATTTATAAATATTTCAGGGGATCAGCAGAACCAAAAAACTATTTTTATTCCAATGGAACTATGAAGAGTATATTGGCATCGAAGTCCTTGCGGACCATCCCAGGACCGAATTCGATAGATCTACTGTCTCTAAAAATAACATTATAGTCTGCCCTGTTCCACGGCCACCCTCTAACGAACCGATTTGTGAACTTGAGTGCTTCATACTCTCCTTGTCTTTCATACTCATCGGGACCACCAAGTATATTGGTAACCTCATCTTTAGTCATGCCGGTATGAATGCGAGACGTGAAATCACCCGTCACACAGCTTATGAGAGAAAAAAGAAGTGAAGCAAATAAGATCAGCTTTTTCATAAGTTCCTTATATTGCATTATAGCTGTCATATTGTATACGTTCAACGGATATATTTTTCTTGAGACTGTTTAAAGACTTGAGATGAAAGTTCTTACACCTAACAATACATATAGAATCAATTTTTCAGGAAGAAATGAATGTTCAGCTTGCCAAATGATCCGATCAACTTAGAGAAAAATAGAGCATCCTACTCACAGTCTTGTGAACGCCCTATGATAATCTGCTTTAAATGCTTATTATATCGAAGTTGTCACCTGTCAGGCATTTCCCGCCATCCGTTGTGACCTCAAAAGTATTTTCGACTCCCACCATTCCAAAGTCTGGTATACCGATTTTGGGTTCGATGGCAAGGGTCATCCCTTCTTCAAGCGGCAAATCAAAACCATTTGCGAGTACGGGATATTCATCTATGGCAAGTCCAATTCCATGGCCTACAAAGAATACTTTATTTTTCCCCAATCCCATAAAGCCATCAAACCATTCAGAGCTTTCAACCTCGGCAAGGCAATATTTCCAGATCTCACTCGGCAGGATTCCCGGCCTCAATAGTTCAGCAATTTTATTCTGCAGGTTTATACATAAATCATGTGCTTTTACAGCATTCACCGGCAAGTTTTTCTTATCGCCAAGCCAATAAACCTGAGTCTTATCGGTCATGTAGCCGGCAAGAGTAAACCCGTTATCTATTGTAAGAGGTTTCCCCTTTTTCCATTTGACATCTGCCGACCCCATATGTGGTATCGCCGGATGAACACCCCGAAGACCAACAGGACCGTTAAAGACACTCGGATAATTCGCGCTCTCTCCAACCGAGATATGTCCAAGAAATGCTTCCTCTCCATAATTTTCCATTCGCAAGATTCCAAGATGGCCTTCGGAAAAGAATATTTCTGAAATCCTGTGACATATCTCAAGTTCAGATATACCATCCTGAAGAAATGGCGGCAGCAACTTTGTTAAACATCTGGCATGTCTGGAGCCTGCTTCTCGCAAAATATTCAGTTCCCACTCTGACTTTTTCGCACGACTCATACCTATAATCCTGTCTGCGGGAACGAACTGATGGGCAGAAAGGTGTTTCATGAGGCTGTTTGAGAGAGCCCACGATAATCCATTCATCTCGGCAGCGACCACTTTAGGCAGAGAAAAACCTAAATCGTTCAGAATTGTCTCTATATCGCTATAAGATCGAAACGGGTAAATATGATTTAGTGGAGAGTCAATTTTCGCTCTTTCATCTCCGCGCCTGCATAATAAGATGGGGGCACCAGTGAGAGGCAGCCAAAAAATTCCGTTGGCAAATGAGCCGCTGAAATAATAAATATTTAAACGGGAGAATACTAATATTCCCTGAGCCCGAGGGATAAATTGCTGAAGGAGGCTCCTGCATCTATCCCATCGGGAAGCCAACTCCTGAAGAGGAACAGATTTGCTCAAAATGTATAGCTCCGGAAATGCTTTTTGCAACATCTTATTCCAGGCATGAAAGCCGATATAGTTCTTATTTCAGAGATTCCCGCCACAGCATAAATGCAAGTCCTGATGCATTTGCCCGGAAACCGGCTTATCCTTTACGATGCCTCTTTTTTCTGTATTTATCCGTTAGGGCTTTCTCAACTTCATCGGGCACAAGCCCCTTTACAGACCCCCCGAAGGATGCCACTTCTTTTACAAGACTCGACGTCAGATAACTGTATTCCTCACTCGGCATCATGAATACGGTCTCGATATTAGTATCCAGTCTCCTGTTCATATGGGCCAGCTGGAATTCATATTCAAAGTCCGAGATCGCCCGCAGGCCGCGCAGTATGGAATTTCCCTTCTTCTTCCTGACATAATCAACCAGCAGGCTGTCGAAAGCATCAACCTTCACCCGTTTCAGGCCTTTGACTGCGGCATTAATCAGAAATAACCTTTCTTCAAGAGAGAAAAGCGGCTGCTTTTTCAGGCTGGGAGCTACTGCAATAATCACTTCATCAAAAGTCCTCAACGCCCTCCTGATGAGGTCGAGATGGCCGTTCGTAATGGGGTCGAATGTTCCGGGATAAATTGCCGTCGTTTTCATGTTTCAACCTTTCTGTATAGTTTCAGTATATCTGTTACCTATTATGTCACAAAATGCGTCCCGTAGTGCTGATGGAAAAAGATTTTTAAAAATATAAAGAACATACTAATACGACCATAAGCATAGCCACATTTAAACACCATCCCCTTAATCCCCTTCCGTCTTACGTATTGACGGACCTCCCGTCAAGGGAGGAGCAATTCTTAAGTACCCTCTCCCTTGATGGGAGAGGGCAAGGGTGAGGGTGTGAGGCTTTTCTAATGAACTCCCTAGTAAGCCGGGGAGAAAGTATTTGAGCGGATTTTTTTGCCGATAGTCAACAACAGATTTAAAAATAAAGAGGCAAAAGCCTCGGAGGTCCCAATCTTTATCGGGACCGAGAATGAGCGAAAATATTCATCTCTCCGGCAATGCAAGTAGATTTACTGGATGATCCTGTCCGGATCAAAAGAGCCTTGTTTGTCCACTGATCTCTTTCCTCTTCACTTCCTCAAAAATCTTCACCTTTCCATACTCACCGTCATATCCCGGGACAATATGAACATTTCCGGCGCGCATCCGGCTGATTGCCTCACTTAACAAATCCGAACCTTCTCTCCTGATATCCTCGAGCGGCGTGTCCATTAGGACTCTTAATTCATTCCCGAGCCTCTCAAGAAGTTGTAAATACTGCTTTCCGACTGCTTTGCTGTTAACCCCCACTTTCATGATCTCCGACAGTATCTCGGGAAGAGGTATCAGTGAATAAAATGGCGTTGCATTAAGCGGTCTAAACCCCGTCGGTCGGTCAGCAAGTTTCTTAACCCTGTGCATCACGCCCACCGTAACCCTCCTGCCGCAAACAGGGCATAGGTAATTATGTTGCAGCGTTTCCTCAGGAGTCAGGTTCACCCCGCATAACCTGTGGCCGTCATAATGGTATTTGCCCTCCTCGGGAAAAAACTCTACCGTTCCGATAAACCCTTTTTTTGTCTTCACGGCCTGCCGGATAGACTCGAAAGAAACATCCGTTTCGAAAATGTTTGCTTCACGCCCGATTTTAGGCGCTGAATGTGCATCCGAATTAGATATAAGGGTAATACTGTCAAGCGCCGAAAGCCTCCAGTTCATTGATGGGTCTGAAGACAATCCTGTTTCAATTGCATAAATGTATGGGGTCAAGTCTCCGAAACATTCTTCGAGAGAATCGAAACCCGAATTTGCGCCGAATACAGAAAAGTGCGGAGTCCATGCGTGCGCCGGAATAAAGAGTGCATCGGGACACGCATCCATTACGATTTCCAGCAGTTTCCCGGCGTCCAGTCCGAGTATAGGCCTGCCGTCGGACGAAAGATTTCCGATTCCGGACAATGCTCTGTTCACCTTTTCTGCAGCAGCAATATCCGGTAACAGTACAACTATGTGTACTTTTCTCAATTTTCCATTTTTTGAATATATACAGCTTATTTCAGCAGACAAGATAAAGAAAACATCTGCTGCGCATGATGAAGGAATATGCTCACCACAATAACTTTCTTTTAATTTAAATATGTTATTATAATTAGTATCAAGTTTAACTTTAAGTTCATCAAGCCATTTTGGATGGGTAAAGTCGCCGGTTCCGATTACGCTTATACCTTTTAACTGGGCCCATTTCCACAAACTCTCCAACGACATGTCTCTGCTTGTAGCGCGCGAATACCGTGAATGGATATGAAGGTCGGCCAAAAATCTCATTTTACATTAATGCTGTCTTCTTTTGTGCCAGGCAACATATACAGCAATAATCAGCAAACATGTAATTAGCACATATACAGTCCATTGCCTGCTGGCTGCCATAATCTGTTCCTTGTTGTTTCCGACAAAATACCCTATATAGGTCAATATTGATACCCAGATGCCTGCACCAAAGGCTGTATAGAAGGAGAATTTTGCGAGACTCATTCTGCAAAGACCTGCTGGAAAAGATATATACTGCCTCACACCCAAAACGAGTCTGCCGATAAATGTGCTGATGCTTCCATGTCTCAGGAAAAACTCCTCACCCTTCATGAAGCGCTTCTGTGAAACCCCGAAGTATTTGCCGTATGCAAGGATAAAAGGCCTGCCCAGAACTACAGCTATGCCATAGTTGAAAATAGCTCCGAGAACGCTCCCGAGCGTTCCGGACAGTACAACACCTGTCCAGCTCATCTGGTTCTGCGAGATAAGATAACCCGCCGGCGGAATCACGAGTTCTGAAGGAAAGGGGATAAAGGAACTTTCAACAAACATCAAAATGACAATACCCGGGTACCCCATGGTCCCGATGGTTTCGACCAGCCAATTAAGAAATGAGTGCATATGTATATTCAGCAAAAAAATGGTCGGGGCGAGCAGATTTGAACTGCCGACCACTCACACCCCAAGCGAGTGCGCTACCAGGCTGCGCTACGCCCCGATTTCTGTAATGATTAATGGAGTTGGCCCAGTATATCCCTGAGCCTTTTCTTGACATGCTCGATCACTCTTGCAGGCGGGCGATTCTCTTTCTTCTGTATTTCCTGCTCCGGCCTGAATTCGGCGTTGACAATATCAGGTCCGAGTCTCTTTCTAACACCTTCTATTGTATATCTTTCCTGATAAAGCAGTCTTTTTATCGAAAGCAGCATTTCCACATCTTTTTTGATATAAACCCGCTGCCCGGATCTGTTCTTCCTGGGTTTAAGAAAAGGAAATTCGGTTTCCCAGTATCTGAGGACATAAGGCTCAACGCCTACGATCCTGCTTACTTCCCCTATCTTATAAAAGAGCTTGTCCGGAAAAGAGATGAGGCTCTTTACACTCTCAGCAGAATTCTTATGCATCCTGTTTTTCCATTACCGACTTCAACTGATTGCTCGCCCTGAAAGTTATAACCCTTCTCGGGGTAATCTCAAGGTCATCACCGGTCTTCGGATTTCTGCCCCTTCTGGCCATTTTCTGTCTGACATTGAAGGTGCCGAATCCGGATATCTTCACAGACTCGCCTTCGACAAACGTCTGCTTCATAGTATCAAAGAGTATCTCGATAATCTCCTGGGCCTCTTTTTTCGAGAGACCTATCTTCTCAAAAATCCTTTCAACCAAATCAGCCTTTGTCATAGTAGACCACCTTAATTTTTTTTAATTATATTAAGGACATACATACTTGTCAAGAATAAATTAGTTTAATATAATATCTTAACTCAACTATTTATGTCAAAATATTCTGAATCAGGCGTAGATTAACCCAAAATAATGAGCCTCTATCTTTATCATACAGTCATGCACACAGGAAAGCTTCTCCCGCAGACGCTTTATAACCGGGCGTTTTTATGATTTACGGAATCGGCATAGACATTGTGAATATCCAACGCATACGAAATATGGTTGAGAAGTGGGGCCAGAGATTTCTCGAAAGGATATTCACGGAGAAAGAGATTTCTTATTGTTTTGCCAAAAGAATCCCGTATCCTTCGCTTGCAGTGCGCTTTGCTGCAAAAGAGGCCCTTATTAAAGCTTTGAATTCAGAAATCCCCGTATCTTTTAAAGATATGGAAGTGATCAATATTAACTCCGGCAAACCATTACTGAAAATTAACGGAAAGCTTGAAGACTACTTTAAGAAAAATTTGATAAGCAAGGCCCATCTGAGTCTGAGCCATGAAAATGAGTACGGAATTGCATGCGTCGTACTCGAGCAACAGTCAACCTAAACCATCATTAGTATCTGTACATCAACTCATAGCAGGACAAATTCATTGATTCCGGATTTGAGGGTCTGCAGCAGTTTCGTCATGCGGTTGCTCAGCAGGGCTTATTTCCGGGGTTTCGTCACTTCCATCCATAACCTCCTCCGGCTCTGTAACCTCGTCATACCCGGGCACCACTATGCCCCTTCTGACCATAATGCTATAAATGAGGTTCGCTCTGTGTGTTACATATCTGCTGTCTCCAAGAGGATTAAACTTCCTCGGATTCGGAAGCACCGCAGCGAGCCTTGCAGCTTCATCGGGACCAAGTTCAGCTGCTGATTTGCCATAATAGTTCCTTGCAGCAGTTTCAATACCGAAGATGCCCCTGTCTCCCCACTCGGCAACATTTAGGTAGAGTTCGAGTATCCTCCTTTTGTTAAGCGCCCTCTCCATCCTCCAGGTGATTAAAGCCTCTCTTATTTTCCTGACAGGGTTTTTTGATGGAGTCAGGTAAAGGTTTTTTGCAAGCTGCTGGCTGATAGTGCTGCCTCCAAGTTTGAACTTCTTCGCCTTGATGTCTTTTTCGACTGCCTTCTGCATCGCCTCGTAGTCGAATCCCTCGTGACTCCAGAACTTGTCGTCTTCTGCAATAAGCACCGCTTTTATCAGATAAGGGGAAATCCTGGAGAGAGGCACCCATCTGTGCTGGATCCTGTATCTCTTTCCATCACGCTTCCATTCTTTTTCCCGGTACTGCATAAAAGAGGTCTTTTCAGGATTACTCTTTTTCAACACCGAAACATCAGGAATTAAAAGGAGATAAACCGCTGAAGCAAAAAAAAGCAGAAGCAGCAAATAAAACAGAAGTCTTTTATGCCTGGATTTCCGTGCCAATCCCCTCCTTTGTGAATATCTCGAGAAGCAGGCAATGAGGGACCCTACCGTCAATTATATGGGTTTTTGAAACGCCGTTTTCTATCGCCTTAAGACAGGCCTGAACCTTCGGCAGCATACCTCCGCTGATGGTACCGTCTTCGACAAGCCTGCCTATCTGCCTCCTTTTCAGTGTTGGAATAATCTTCTCCTTCTTGTCAATGATTCCGGCCACGTCGGTCAGAAGGATTAATTTTTCAGCCTTTAGAGAAGAGGCAATAGCTGATGCTGCATAATCGGCATTAATATTTAATGTCTCGCCTTTCGGACCGGCCCCCACCGGCGAAATTACAGGGATAAACCCCCCCTTTTCAAGGCTCACGATCACATTAGGATCCACTTGCGTCACTTCTCCAACAAGACCTATGTCAATTATCTCGTCGATCCCTGTCTCAGAAGATTTTTTTATCAGTTTCTTCTTCGCTTTGATGAGCGCTCCATCCTTTCCGCTCAAACCAACGGCCTTACCACCGTGGCTGTTAATCAGAGAGACAATCTCTTTGTTCACAAGACCTCCGAGAACCATTTCAACGATATTCATCGTCTCTTCATCAGTTACACGCTGGCCATCGACAAAAGCAGGCTTCTTGCCCATTTTCTTCATCATCGCTGAAATACTGGGTCCGCCTCCGTGGACGATTGTAGTCTTTATTCCTATGAGATTCAGCATTACTATATCTTTTGCAAACGACTCCTTGAGTTCCTCCTTTACCTGCGCGGCGCCCCCGTATTTGATAACAAATGTCCTGCCCCAGAATTTCCTGATGTATGGCAGCGACTCTATCAATATTTCGGCTTTCATAATTATGTCTTCCATAATAAACCCCATTTCATTTATCAGAACACGGAATGCAGACTATCCTGCCGTCTTTTACCCTGGCCCTCGGTTCCATAACCTTTTCGCCGCAGGAAGAACACTTGATGCTGCGATAGATTTCGGCCTCACCGGGCAGTTTCATCCTGCCCTTCCTGACTTTCAGAAGGGCACTGTCTTTTGCATTTAATATGAAGGCGATCTTTCCGGCCTTTCTTTTATGGACGGATTCGACCACTCTTTTTGTTCTGTCGCCCATTGAATATCGACTCCACATTTTCTTCTCTTCCTCTGTCTCTTCCGGCGGCGTCCATTCGACTGAAACCCGGATACTTCTGCCTGAAGTCCTCCTGATGAATGTGTAGACCTGCTTCCCGTAGTCTCTGAATATGAGATTCCCCTTTCCAAACGTACAACCAGTCATTACCTGAACCGCATCAACAGCACATGAATTGTTTTCGACTATTGCCACAATTTCCTCGTCAGTTGACCTCTTGCCAAGTTCCTTAAGAACCAGCTTTGCCACCCTGTATCCAAGGGCAAGGCCCGGACAGGAATGACCATGAAATTTTACGACATCCTGGAACGTCTTCATCTGATAATTTTACATCAAATCAGACTTTTTTTGTAACGGAGAGTCAAAGCCGGGATAGGGTATAAGAGACATTATTGCGATCGGAAAGATTGCCGCGCACCTTTCAGGTGCTCGCAATGACCCGGATATAAAACGTTTGAGAATCTTATCGCTGAATCCGGGTAACTTATTTAATGGTTGCTCTCAGTGAGAGGACTACAACAGGCCTTTCAGGGTCATTGGATGAAACCTGAACAGTTTTGTAGACTATCCCTTTTCTTCCTTTTGTGTCTACCCTGGCAGTTATCCCGCCCTTTTCTCCGGGCTTCAGATGGCTCGAACTGGCCATCGCTGCCGCACAACCTCAGGAGGAACTCAGTTTGCCTATCAAAAGATCTTCATCCCCGGAGTTCATAAACTCAAAAGTATGTCTCATGACATCGCCCTGGGTAATTTCACCGAGGTCATGCTCCGCTGAATCGAAAATAATTGAAGGCTGCGAAAAGCATAGCGCCGGGAGAAGTATCAAAGATATCAAAAAAACTATTCTTTTCATTTTTTTATACTACACCATTTCATTCCTAAAGCAAAACAGATTATTTAGTATCTGTGTATAAACTCAATTTTAACACCCTCCCCAACCCCTTCCGTCTTGCGTATTGACGGACCTTCCGTCTTGCGTATTGACGGACCTTCCGTCTTGCGTATTGACGGACCTTCCGTCTT
>Ga0208244_100919_pt1 | contig 20811 bp, 22 predicted proteins | sample SubbioCR12Aug_5A_FD_184828 | JGI IMG/M metagenome (GOLD analysis project Ga0208244, IMG submission 184828) | Serpentinite rock and fluid subsurface biosphere microbial communities from McLaughlin Reserve, California, USA - CR12Aug_5A (SPAdes) | ecosystem: Environmental > Terrestrial > Deep... | reverse complement strand
GCGAGCCTTCCATGCCCACACTACAGTCATTGCGGGCACCGCTTGTCCCGTGATGTTGTAACACGGGGACCCGTCCGCCGCTGGCGGACTTCCTTCATTCGAGCAGAATCCCCGCCTGACGGGCAGGCAGGCGGATCTAGTCCGGAATGACATTGGGTTACTGGGGTGGGTTTTCGGCCGCATCTCTAGCAGACGGTGGTCGACTATTTTGTTTTCCGTAGGTTCAACATTTCCAGCAACTTCTTTCCGACCATGGTGTTATCGTAGATTCCGGTAAACAATTCTGCCCCTACTCCCATCGCAAAAATCGGAACCATAGATCCCGTATGCTTGTCGGTTGTGAATTTGCCGACTACCGTCCTGCCATCCAACGAGCCATCGTTTAGCGCATACCCCCCCGTTTCATGATCGGAGGCAACGATCAGAAGCGTTTCGGCGTTTCGCGTGGTGAATCGAATCGCCTCTCCGATTGCGTCGTCGAAATCGGCCATTTCGACCATTATTTGGTCGGAATTGTTGTCATGCCCCGCCCAATCTATCTGTGAACCTTCAATCATAAGCACAAATCCATTCTTTGAACGCGACATAACATCGAGCGCGAGAGCCGTTTTTTCTTTCAGGGATGGAATTCGAACCTGAGCTGGTCCTACGTGATTTTCAGCAAACAAGCCCAGAATCTTCTCCGGTCTTTCCGAGCTGAGCCTTCGAAAATCTTCCGCTGTTTTGGCAAACGTGTATCCACCGTGAATCATCTTCGCAATGAGATCTTTTCCATCTTTCCTCATTCCCCCTTTTTTCTCGGGAAGAAACCAGCCCCAACCACTTCCCAAGTAGAGGTCCGTTCTCGCCTCTGCGATTTGCTCGGCAATCTCGAACTGCATCCGTCTATTTGTGACATGTGCCGCAAACGCAGCGGGAGTCGCATGAGTTATGCTGCATGTAGTGACAATCCCGGTTTTCATGTTCCTATTTTGAGCCACCTCCATCACGCTTTGTGCTGAGGTTCCATCGGGGTGAACTGCGATTCCAAGATATGTTTTCACACCGGTGCTGATCGCAGATGCGCCACCAGCCGATTCGCCTACGTAGTTTTCCCCCGGAATATGAGTGAGAAGGAGACCAAGATGTCTGAACTTCTCAAGTTCCAAACTTCCCTTGAAGGTTCTGCCCGCGGTTATGTGTGCCACTCCCATTCCGTCTCCAATCATTATGACGATGTTCTTTGGAGATGGCTGACCCGAGGAACCATCCGGTACTCCAAGGATAAGTATGCCAGCAATTAAACAGGATCTCAGTAGATTCTTCATTGGCCTCCCGAAACAACGATTAGTCTTTGACTTTTAGAATGAACGCAATACCGCCAACCTGCGTTGGCGCTTCTCTTCGCTCGCTAACCCTCTCTCGTACTCATAGACTGCGTCCTCCCAATCGCCGTAGACTGGATTCGGAAGCACGATGAACTTCGAGCCGAATTCACTTTTCAGACTGTCCACCAAGACGGTCCTGGCCCCCAGAGCCCTCTTCTCGAATACCCTATGGAAGTCATTCAGGTTGTCCCCAATCAGAAGGACGATTCTGTGTGTCTCAGAGATGGTGGACCTTCTTGATTCCTTGCTTGATCCCTCAATCTTCAACAGCAGGTGACTTTCGATCGCCTGCGGGAAACCCTCGCTGTAGAGATTTTTCAAGGTGCCTGCCTTGTCGCGAAGAGCTCTGTTCGTCACATAGAATACATCGACTCCTTTTGTCGCCGCATACTGCAGGAATTCAACTGCGCCGGCAATTGACTTTGCCTCGGCCCGATCAATCCACTCATTCCAATCAGTTGGATAATTCTTGTTTTCCTTGATCATCCTCCCCTCATACACACTGTTATCCAGTACTGTTTCATCGACATCGACTATGATGGCCCGCCTTTTCGTCGACTTCGACGCTTGTCGAAGATCCTCATCCAGTCTGATTCGGGCAAGATTGAAGGCTTGGTATTGCAGCGCACGAGCTTCGGCGGCAGTCTGAAACCAAAGAACCGATTGCACCACATACTCACGCGAAGAGCCTTGCCCGGCTGAATGGTCCGCTTCCGGCTGTGAGCATCCGAGAAGCAGTAATGCGGAAAGAAACACGGAGAAGAATCGAGGTGTCACCATAATTGGCTCTCCTTTCGAAAGGGTGTAAGGGAATGATATCTTGTCATGACGTCTTATCCTTCAGTTAGCTTTTTGATCAGGAGATCGGAGTAAGACCCAGCTACGACAGCATCGTCTCCAATGCCAAACGTTTCTCTCAGTCGCCGCATGAGTCTGGAGGCCTGACTTTTACCTCGCGTAATCAGGACTTCAAATTCGATAAAGGTTCCGAGCCCCCCTACGTTGTCAAGATGGATTCGGGCGTTTTCATACAAATAGAGGAGTCGTTTGTTGTCGACGACAACTTTTACACCCCAGACCCTGTTGAACAACTGTTTCAAACCTTCGGCATCGTGAACAGGGACAATCGAGTAGTCCGATATTTTGTCGCTCTTGATGTCGTTCCTCAAGTAATATATCAATTCCGCCTCTTCGAGATTCTTCTCTCGAAGCTTCAGTCTACCTTCACGGACATTGAAATACGTATCAACGTGAATCAGGAGTTCGGGGTCTCGTTTAATGAATCGCGAAGCGATCAGGGATCCCTGTTCGATGGATGGAAATTGAGCTTTGAGTTCCAGATTGGTGGGCATGCAATCGGTCAGCGCGAAAGCTTCAGGATTTTGTACTCGAGTACACCAGCGGGGACATTCACCTTTACGACCTCTCCGGCCTTTTTCCCCATGAGAGCTTTTCCGATGGGAGAGGTGATCGAGATTTTGTTCTTCTCAAAATCGGCCTCTTCCGGAGAAACAAGTCGATAGTCAATTGTTTCTTCGGTCTTGAGATCGTGCAATCTGACCACAGAGAGGATATAGACCTTGTCATTCGGGAGGTCGGAGCTTTCGATGATACGGGAGCGAGAGAGGGTTTCTTCGAGCTTCGCGATGCGCAACTCCAGATGCTGTTGCGCCTCTTTCGCGGCATCGTACTCGGCATTTTCACTCAAGTCGCCAAAACTTCTCGCCTCGCTAATCTTTTGAGCCATATCTGCGCGTCCATTGATCTTCAGATCACGGAGCTCGTTTTCGAGTTCAACAAGCCGCTCACGGGTTAAGTAGATACTCCCATTGTCTCCCATCATACCTCCTGAAAAAGCATTCACTCCGTGATCACAAATCAATCACGGAGCGAGAATAAAAATAAAAGCCATCATCGGTTGATGGTGGCCAGTCATGATTTCCACCGAAAAAGTAGGAGAAATTGGACTGAGACGCAAGCAAAAAACTTCTGCGCCGTGGAATTAACCCGGCCAGTCGGTTCCACCTATGGTCATATCGCTAATGAGAATAGTGGGCTGACCAACCCCCACCGGGACGTATTGTCCCTCCTTCCCACATGAGCCCACCCTTTTTTCGATAGCGAGATCCTTCCCAACGCCGATCACCTTGCGCATCGCTTCCGGTCCGTTTCCAATCAGGTTTGCTCCGCGCACCGGAGTACTGACTCGTCCCTCTTCAATCAGGTACCCTTCACTGATTTCAAACACAAAATTGCCGCTCACAATATCCACTTGTCCTCCTCCGAGAGTCTTGGCAAATATTCCCTTTTGCACGGATCGGATGAGATCTTCCGGTGCGTCCACACCTCCGGAGATGTACGTATTGCTCATACGCGGATATGGTATATGGCGGTAACTTTCCCGGCGGCCGTTTCCCGTAGAATCCACTCCGTCAAGATTAGCATTGATCTTGTCGTAGAGGAATCCACCAAGAATTCCATCCTCAATCAAAAGCGTTTTCTGCATCGGAGTTCCCTCGTCATCAATCGAGAGTGATCCGCGACCGTTGGGAACCGTGCCGTCATCGATGATGGTGACAAGAGAGGATGCCACCTGCTGGCCACGCATTCCGGAGTAGATTGAGGTTCCTTTTCTATTGAAGTCCCCTTCCAAGCCGTGTCCAACACCCTCGTGTACCAACACCCCTCCCCAGCCTGCATTGATAACGACCGGAAACTGTCCGGCGGGAGCGGGGATCGCTTTCAACTTCGTCACAGCTTGAAGAACCGCCCCTTTGGCGGCCTCTTCCGGAGTGTGTGAATCGAAATAGTCGAATCCAAAACGACCACCGAGGAACTCCATTCCAGATTCCCGCCTTCCCCCATCCACCACAACAACCGCGATGGACATTCGAAACAAGTCGTCCGCCGATTCCGACCACAGCCCCTCGGAGTTCATGATGCAGATGTGCCGCACGATTTCTCCGTATGTACAACTTACTTCCCTGATCCGGCCATCCTGACTGCGGGCCGCTTCATCTGCACGATGGAGAAGTTCGACTTTCTTGGAAGAATCGATGTTGGCAACCGGCATACCGAGCGTCGTGTTCGCAGTTCTTGTGCGTTCGCGAAACGTAGTAGATGATACCCTCAGAGGTCCTGCCGCGACATGTGCAGCAACGGCTGCCGCTTCGAGTAATGCGGTAGGCGTGAGATCGTCGGAGTAAGCGTAGCCCGTACGTTCCCCTGCAATCACGCGTATGCCGATCCCCTCGGAGATTCCGCCTGACACTCCCTTCACCTTCTGCTCATTGAAGGATATAGACGTCGAGTGCGTCTGCTCATAGAACGCCTCTGCGAACTCGCCTCCGCGCGAGAGTGCTTTGGCAAGAACCTTCTGAATGACTTCTTCTTCAAGCTGGTGCATGAATTGCCGGGGGAGATGAATGGAAGCAACCACTGCATTGAAAGGATGGGGCGGCAGTTATTGTTTCTGTTCTCCTTTGTTGATCAGGATCAAATGTCCGAGCTTGTCTCGTTTGGCTGCCAGATAACTCTGATTAGTAATGTTCGGATCGACCTCGAGTGGCACACGCTCGACGATCTCCAAACCGTATCCATCCAGTCCAACGATTTTCTTTGGATTGTTTGTCATCAAACGCATTTTCTTCACGCCAAGGTCCTTAAGTATCTGGGCGCCAATCCCATAATCCCTCAGATCTGGTCTGAAACCCAATTTCTCATTTGCCTCAACGGTATCGAATCCTTCGTCTTGCAGTTTGTAAGCCCGGATCTTGTTCTGCAGGCCAATTCCCCGTCCCTCTTGTCGCATGTACAGCACCACTCCATTGCCTTCCTGCTCGACCATTGTCATCGCCGCCGTCAGTTGATCGCGACAATCACATCGAAGTGATCCAAAGACGTCGCCGGTGAGGCATTCGCTGTGGACCCGGACCAGCGTTGGGTTATCGGGCGAAATGTCCCCCCTGACCAGTGCAATGTGCTCTTTTTGGTCGGTGTCGCTTTTGTACAGATGGAGCTCAAATGTTCCCAATCGCGAAGGAAGGTGTGTTGAGGCAATCCTGTGCACGAGTTTTTCCCGCTCCATCCGGTATTCGATCAGGTTTTGCACGGTGACGATCTTAAGATCGAATTGCTTGGCGATATTCTTCAAATCCGGTACTCGTGCCATTGAGCCGTCTTCATTGAGTATTTCACACAAGACTCCGACCGGAGGAAGCCCGGCAAGGACACAGAGGTCGACCACCGCCTCGGTGTGTCCGGCGCGGCGAAGCACACCACCATCGGAAGCCCGCAGAGGGAACACATGTCCCGGGCGCGCAAAATCGCTCGGCTTGGCATCGCGATCAATCAATGCCTTTACGGTCATGGCCCGGTCTGCGGCCGAGACGCCGGTTGTTGTACCGTGAACATAGTCGATGGAAACCGTGAAGGGTGTTTCATGGAGAGATGTGTTCGACTCGACCATGGGAGCGAGTGCGAGTTCCTTTGCACGCTCAGAGGAAAGAGGGGCGCAAAGAACCCCGCGTCCCTCTTTCACCATGAAATTGATCACTTCAGGAGTGACCATAGCTCCTGCAACAACAAAATCACCTTCGTTCTCACGATCCTCATCATCAACAACGATGATGATCTTCCCTGCAAGAAAATCCTCCAGGGCCTGATCTATAGAATTGAATTGCGTATCCTTCTTTTCGGTCATAGTTGTCCTCTCGTCAATCCGGATGGACGAGTCATCAGCATAGGCTTATGAGCCCTCAGCCTCGCGCGTTACTGCAGAAACCGATCCACGCTCTACCTTCACTTTTACGTTGTCTGCAATTTGCACGAGCAGCGTTTTTTCTTCAACACCGACAACAGTTCCATGAATGCCGCCAGATGTAACAACTTTGTCCCCCTTCTTGACCGCATCGAGCATTTTCTGACGCTCTTTCTGTCGCTTCTGCTGGGGTCGAATAATCATGAAATAGAAGATCAGGAAGATGAGCGCGAACATAATAAGCGTGCTCGTAAGTCCGCCGCCCCCCTCTCCTGCCGGTTGTGCCATGAGAATGACGTAATCGCTGATCAAGTAGTCCTCCGTCGAATGTGATATTATGAATATGTCATTATTCGTGCATTGTTTCCATTGACAGCATTTGTGTCAACATCGTTTGTTTCCATAACGAGTAACGGCGATCCGCGATGGCCGTCCGAGCCGATGACATCAGCCAATTATAAAAAGTCAGATTGTGAATTGTCGCTAGTTGAAGGGCCAGAATTTCACGGGACACAAAGAGGTGCCGCAAGTATGCCCTCGAAAACGTTCGACAGGTATAGCATGCACATTCCTCATCCACCGGGGCCAGATCGTCTCTATGGACTGCATTTCGAAGGTTCATCGAACCAGTTCGCGTGAAAATCATCCCGTTTCGAGCGTTGCGGGTTGGCATTACGCAGTCAAACATATCAATGCCGCGTTCAACGGCCTCGAGCAGATTCGCCGGCGTCCCCACTCCCATCAAATAACGCGGCTTCTCGGCCGGCAACATCGGCTCGGTGACTTCAATCATGTTATACATCGTCTCTGCCGACTCACCCACCGCAAGTCCGCCGATGGCGTAGCCGTCGAAGTCCATTGCCACGAGGGAGTGTGCGCTGCTTTCTCTCACAGCCGGATAAACACTCCCCTGAACGATTCCGAAGAGCGCCTGGTGGCGCTCAGAGCGAGGCTTCTCAATTTCGAATTGATTCCGACACCGTTCCGCCCACCGGACGGTCATGTCATTGGAAGCCCTTGCATATTCGAGTTCGCAGGGATGAGGTGCGCACTCGTCGAGCACCATCATAACATCCGATCCCAATTGGCGCTGGATCGTCACGACCGACTCGGGCGTGAACCGATGCAGGGATCCGTCAAGATGAGATCGAAAGGTAACACCGGCTTCTTCAATTTTTCGAAGATCCGATAGACTGAACACCTGGTATCCGCCGCTGTCGGTCAGGATGGGGCGCTGCCACTTGATGAACCGATGCAGACCGCCGGCCTTTTCGATCAGGGCCATTCCCGGGCGGAGATACAAATGATACGTATTGCCCAGAATAATCTGTGCGCCGACTTCTTCCAACTCACGTTGTTGAATTGCCTTGACGGTCCCCTGGGTTCCAACTGCCATAAAGACTGGCGTTTCAATCGAGCCGTGATCGGTTTCGATGAGCCCTGTCCTCGCGGTTCCGTCGGTCTGGAGAAGTGTGAAATTCACGCTTTGAGTGTTTCCGGAATCATCCCACCAAGAAAAATCCGCCGCGGATTCTCTCTCACGGCGGATTGACAAAAACCACGCTGTCTCGCGTATTGTTACTTCTGAAGTCGGAACCGAATAGGGATTGACATCCGAACCTTCACTGCCTTCCCTCGCTGCTTGCCCGGTTTAAACTTCGTCTTCATGACAGCTTCCTGTGCTGCCTCGTCGCATCCTGCGCCAATTCCCTTGACCACTAGCGTTCTGGTGACGGTTCCGGATTCGTCAACGAATGCTTCGATGTACACAGTTCCTTCGACACCTGCGCGCTTCGCAATTTCCGGATATTGGACGGCCCGCTGGATCGCTGCAATTCCACCGATCGGTTCGGGCAAATCTTCAACAGCCACGAAGTAGACTTCCTCTTCCTCTTCTTGCTTCGGTGGAGGAGGTGCAACTTCTTCGCGAAAGTGGATTTCGGTATCCCGAATCTCGATATCATCGAGAGCATCGTCCGTCGGAGCTTCAATTGGGATCGGTGGGCGAGGAGGCGGTGGGGGACGATTTTCCTGTTTTGTGATTTCGATGTCTTCCACGTCAACGATTTCTTGCTGTGCGGCGAGGATGGCCTTAGGCTTCTCGATATCGGGGAAAAACTTGAAGGCCACGATCATCAAGACCAACGCGATCATCAACGAGATCTCGAATGCCTTCTGGTACTTCAATTTGAGATCAACTTCTGGGTTTTTGCGAAGCATTTAGATAGTCTCCGACGTTACGTGCATTGCGTGTCGAAATATAGGGAGAAAATGAACACTTGTCAAACGCATTCTTCTTAAATAGCTATGTCTTCTCGGCATTCCCCTTTCTCCCGCGATGGATATGCCAAAGAAAAAACAACCCTGCCCCGACGAAATTTGCAACGGCGTCGTAGATATCCGCCGACCGTCCTGGTAGATACATTTGGCGAAACTCATTGAGTCCGCCGTAAAGCCCCGCGAAGATCACTCCATAGAGAACCGCATGCTTGCGCAACCAACCGATTCCATTCTGATGGTAAAAAGCTCTCCACCCCAGCCACGCCAGGATGAGGAACATCACGATGTGTGCGACTTTGTCGAGGGAGATTGGAGACTTTATGGCGGGAATGTTCTGGATCGAGGAGAGTCCAAAAATGCAGAGTACCCAGATTACAAATGGAAATTGATACCTAAGGAAATGCCTTAACCTCAAAAGATCCCCCCCAATTGCCGGAACGCGTCGGGAGTCATCGCTATTAAATCACTGGCGACAATGCTTCGTTCGCCAAGCTCCCTCGATGCCAAATCACCAGACAGCCCGTGAACATAGACGCCACCGAAAGCCGCGGCAACTTCATCCATACCTTGCGCCCACAGTCCCCCAATAAGTCCCGCCAGAACGTCACCAGAACCCACGGTTGCCATGCCCGGATTCCCTGTAGAATTCATGTAGACCTGCCCGGACGCGCTCGCAGTCACCGTCGGCGCCCCTTTGAGCGCCAGCGTAACCCCCAGCTTCCTTGCCGAAGAACGAGCAACTTCGATACGGTTAAGATCTATTTCGCGGGACGTGATCTTGACAATGCGTGAGAGTTCTCCCGCGTGTGGAGTGAGAATGAACCTCGACCCGCTCCGCTTGAAGAAACCCACGTTTTGATTGGCCACACTATTCAGCCCGTCTGCATCGAGAACGATGCGCTCGAATCCTGAGGCCAAAATCTCCACGATGAGCCGTGCAGTTTCTTCATGTTGTGATAATCCGGGACCAACCACCAGCACATCGGCCCAAGTCATGCGCTTCCGAATCTCGTCCAGGGAAGCAAGTCCTAAGGTACCCTCCCCGGTTGACGGAAGCGGAACGACGATCGGTTCAATGACCTTCTTTGCCACAACCGAATACACAGATTCCGGTACGCCAAGGACAACCGCGCCTGCTCCGGATTTCAGAGCCGCATTTGCGCACAAGGCAGCAGCACCCGTGTAATTTCTCGCGCCCGCGAGAATGAAGACCTTTCCCACCGAATACTTGTGGGATAGCTTAGATCTTTTTGGCAGAACAGTCGAAACATCGGATGCTTGAACAAGTTGTGTTTTAAATCTCTTGTCATCGAATACCGAAACCGGGATGCCAATATCTATGATTTCAATTTCTCCAGCATGTTCACTCCCCTCATTGCAGAGAAGTCCGGATTTCATCGCTCCCATGGTCGGCGTGATCGTGGCCTTGACCGCTACGTTCTCGACAACGCCGGTCGTTCCGTGAACTCCCGACGGAATATCGACGGAAATCACGGGCACATCACAGCTATTGATCCAATCGATGACCTTCTTGATCGGAGGTTTAACCTTCCCGGTGAACCCGGTACCAAAAATGGAGTCAACAATCAGTTCGGGTGTGGAGATTTTCTGGAGCATACGGGGGGTGATGGCCTGGAGCGCAACCATTCCCGGACATCGTTTCGAGATCGCCCTCAGGATTCCGTAGTTTTTCTTTGCGTCGCCTGAGAATGATCGGGCAGCGCTCACCAGGAGAACATCGACGCGTACACCCTTGTTGCTGAGGTGACGAGCAATGACGAAACCGTCTCCGCCGTTGTTTCCCTTTCCGCAGACAACGAGAATCCTCTTACCCTGAAGCGGGCCGTATCGCGATTGAATGACATTGACAACGCCGACGCCGGCATTCTCCATCAGGAAGAGACTGGGAATCCCGTACGAACGGATCGCTGTCTGGTCACTCCACCTCATCTCTTCTGCTGAGACGACTCTCTGCATGATCCCTCCCAGCCGATTCTAGAACACTCGCATCGCAGCGTCAACGACAATTGAGGGGAACACTCCAAATTGAATCAGGAGGTACGCCGCGATGCTGATCGAAAGGAGAGCGGCAATCGTCGGACGCTCTGCGACATCCGCCTTCCCTTCACGAAAATGCATCATGACGACAAGTCGAAGATAGTAGTACGCTGCGATCAAACTCGTCAGAACACCAAGCACGGCCAACCAGACCATATTTGCCTTCACGGCAGCAAGGAATACGTAGTATTTGCCGAAGAACCCGGCAAACGGTGGAATCCCGGCCAGCGAAAACATGAACACCGACATGAGTGCCGCGAGATACGGTCGCTGCGCGCTGAACCCCGCGTAGTCATCGTATTGCAGCATCTCACCTTCAGAACTCTCCACGAGGGAGAGGATGCCAAACGCGCCAATATTAACTACTACATAGGCAACGAGATAGAAGAGTATGCCGGTAGAACCCTCAGCATTTCCTGCGGCAAGACCAACGAGTATGTATCCTGCGTGGGCGACGCTTGAATATGCAAGCATTCGTTTCAGATTCGACTGCACCAGCGCCGTAACATTGCCGACAATCATTGACGCCGCGGCAACGACCGCAAGCACTTCGCTCACATTCGTCCCCGCATACTGGAACGTGCGGAGAAATAGCGCGACGAATGCCGCAAAGCCGGCGGCTTTCACGCCTGTGGACATAAATGCCGTGACAACCGTCGGGGCTCCCTCGTACACATCGGGCGCCCACATATGGAACGGGACAGCGGCAACCTTAAAAGCGAACGCGACCAACAGGAAACCTACCCCAATCAAGAACAACGGGCTGTCAGAATGCTGGGCAAATTGCTTCGCGATCATCTCCAAATTTGTTGTTCCAGTAATTCCATAGACCAGCGCGATGCCGTACAGGAGGAAACCGGTTGCAAATGCACCAAGGAGAAAATACTTGAGAGCCGACTCTACCGAGCGCTCTTTCGACCGCATGAAACCGGCCAAAATGTAAATACAGATTGACATGAGTTCTATGCCGAGGAAGATGATAATCAGATCCAACGCGTAGGCAAGAAGCATCATTCCGGAAATCGCAAAGACGACAAGAAGATAATACTCGCTTCGGTGGACCCCCTGCCTCTCCAGATAATTCCGCGAGAGAAGAATGGTGAAGATTCCCGTTACGATGAATAAAAGGGAGAAGAACTGTGCGTACGGCCCCTGCAGAATCATGTTATTGAAAGCCGGTTGAGGAGTCTCCCCCACCACCACGCAGAGCACGCCGGATAAGGCAAGGCCCACGAGACTTATGACATACGAAAGATTTGCGCTTCCTCGCCGAATAGCTTCAACGGTCAATATCACGAGTCCCGTTACTATCACAGTGATAAGCGGAGCAATCAGCCACAAATCAAAAAGGTAATTTGTTTCCATAAGAAAGTAATTTCACTGTCATATTAACCATTAACGGATTAAAGTGAAAAGTAGAACAAAAACGAAAGACATCAAAACAACTCCAATAAGAAACTGCATCAAAGGTCGAGATTGTTCAGGATCGTATTTATTAAGTTTCTCCTTTTGTTTCGAACTCAGCAAGAGATGTTGAATATGTCCCGTTGGATTGCTAACAAATTTCGATAGCTGAGCAACAAAAGAGAGTGATAATTGATCTGAACGATCAAAAACATTCGCGACAGATGCCACTAGGTATTTCTTAAAAAGGCGCGCTGGTCTCCTGTAAAACCAATCTGCATCCAAAGCGATAGTCGGCTCACCCGCCAGCTTCGAGCGCAAAACCCAGAAACCTATAAATGTGAATATCAGGAGATATGTCGTTTCCACAAGATGCGGGATAGTGTACGGGACGTAGGATACAGGATAAGGGAGGTGATCGTACAGAAGCTTCGGTGCGACACCAAACATCGTGCAGAGGAACGCTACGATACCCATGCCGATCAGCATAGTGATGGGGGGCTTTTCGGGTTTCAATCCGCGATTCTCAGCAAACCATGTGAAGTACGGAAGCTTCAAGCCGGTATGCAAGAAGGTACCGACTGCGGCAAGGTTCAACAAGAGCATGGCATTCGCATAATGCGCCTCCCCCGCTGCGCTGACCACCATGGACTTGCTGATGAAACCGTTGAAAAGCGGAAAGCCGGAAATGGAGAACGCACCTACCATATAGAGTGCGAGCGTCAATGGCATCGCAGCGGCCAGTCCGCCCAATTCCGTGAGCTTACTTTTTCCGGTCGTTTGTAATACGACTCCCGCCCCCATAAACAGCAACGCTTTGTACAAGATATGACTGAACGCGTGTGCCGTCGTTCCATTCAGAGCCATCTCTGTGCCAATCCCGACGCCGGCCACCATATAACCGACTTGACTGATAATATGATATGCGAGGATTTCGCGGATATCGTTAGCCAACACAGCGTAAACCACGCCATAGAGAGCCATTATCACACCAAAAACGATCAGAATTTCCCAACCAGGGAACACTCTTGCCAAAACGTAGACGGCTGACTTCGTCGTGAAGGCGCTCATGAAGACCGCACCCGTGACAGTGGCTTTCGGGTAGGCATCAACCAGCCACGCGTGTAAAGGTGGAATAGCGGCATTAATTGCAACGCCAGTCAAGATGAGCCAGGAGGAAACAGACGCACCCGAGGGAAGCCTCGCGATGATCGTGCTGCCGCTTTCAGCTGTGTGAAGCAGGATTCCGGCAAGAAGCAGACTCCCGCCAAAAATGTGAACGAACAAATATCGCATTCCCGCTGTCTCGGCCTCCCGAGTACGCCGTGCCCAGACAAGATAGACAGAGGATACTGCCATCAATTCCCAGTAGACCAACAGCGTTAAGTAATCACCTGCGAAGGCGATGCCGATGGCTGATCCGCCGTAGAAGAGCGCCGCCACCTGCTGGCCGGTTTCCTTAATGTGATAAGCATACAGACCACCAGCAACGGCGACAATCGCAAAGATCGCCCCAAAGATTCTGCTTAGACTGTCCACTTTGCACAGAATCAAGGTGTAGCGCATGAAATCGGTCCGAATCGTTAACCCATCTGGCAGTGACCAGAGGAGCACGAGCGTCGCTGCCGGGAAAACGATGAACCCCGCAGAGCGCAGATTCTTCGGCACGAGCGGCAAGATCAAAGCTCCGAAAAGCATCACAAAAGCCGGAGGAACCGAGAAGAACATCTCAGGCATCGTAGTAATTCTCCTTCTTTTGCAGCAGAAGCTTTCCGAGCGCTTTGGAGATCACAATGATCGCCACGCAGCCGATGAATCCATAGATGGCATGGAAGGCCGGGATCGAACTCCACCAATGCTCTGCATGGCCGGGATCGTGCGGGGCCGTCTGCTCCGCCACTACCGACCCCAGCGTCAATATCCCGAGTCCAATCCAATGATAGAGCTTCATCAGTGCACCCCTCCAATCACACTTTGGCTGATCTTGACGGCGAGATCATAAAATTGGAAAAAAAGATTCGGAGCCAATCCAAAGAGAAGCGACGCCATGGCAGTCACGATGAGCGGCACCACCATGAAGGGATGTGCTTCACCGTGCCCGTCGAAGTTCTTCGACGAGCGAAAGAATGCTCGATGCACAATGGGGAAAAGATAACCGGCATTTAGTAAACCACTGATGACGAGAATCATCAGAGCGATTATTTCGCCTGATTCCAGAGCGCCGGCCCCAAGATACCATTTACTGATGAACCCATCGACAGGTGGGATACCTGCCAATCCAATCGCCCCAACCGTGAATGCACCCATTGTCCAGGGCATAGCCTTTCCCACTCCGTCTAGATCGCTGATGTTCTCTTTATGAACATTCACATAGATCGCTCCTGCACAGAAGAAGAGAGTAATCTTCATTGTGGCGTGAGTCGCGATATGTAAAATTCCCCCCGTAAAGCTGTTTGCGGAGAGGAGTGCAGCACCCATCACGATATACGAAAGATGCCCAACCGTCGAATAGGCAAGTCGGCGTTTAAGATTGTCCTCATTAAAAGCGAGGAGAGAAGCCATAATGATTGTTATTCCAGAGAGGATGAGAAGAATGATATCCAATCCATGAGCTGCCATCACGTCAGGGCCGAATACGAAGCCGACGACGCGGAAGACCCCAAAGACACCAGATTTGACCACCGCCACGGCGTGCAAGAGGGCGCTGACTGGCGTCGGCGCAGCCATAGCGGTTGGGAGCCAACTGTGGATCGGCATAATAGATGCCTTAACCCCCACCCCGCCAAGGAATAACAGGAACAGCCCTTTCATGGCTTCACCCGAGATTGCAGACTCCCCAAACATACCTCCCGGCTGAAAATCGAGTGTTCCGATCAGTGAATACGTCCATCCGGCTGCCGCAATCAAAAGCACTCCTGCACTCAAGGTATAAAGCAAATACTTCCTCCCCGCACTGATTGCAACTGGAGTTTCTTTATGAATCACAAGAGGATACGTGGCAACTGTGAGAATCTCATAGAACACGATAAACGTGATGAGATTGGCAGAGAATGCAATCCCCATAGTGGCTGAAAGGCAAATTGCGAAGCTCGCAAAATAGCGGGTTTGTTTCTGCTCGTTCAATCCCCGAACATACCCGATCGAATAGAACGAAGTAAAGATCCATAGCCCTGAGGCGATCAAAGCGAAAAAGACTCCAAACGCATCCGTCTTCAAGGCAAGATCGATTCCAGGCGTGATCTCGAGAATTCTGCATTCCGCGACTCGATCGTGCAGGGCATCCGGCAAGAGCGTGAAAACAAGAGCGAACTTCAGAAATGAAGCGGCGATCGTCCAGAATTCTCTCAGGTTCGGGAAGCGTGAACTGAGAAGAATCAGTGGAACGGCGATCAACGAAACAAATACCGCATAAAAAGGAATGGAAGAACTATACACTTCAGCAACGTTCATCTATATCCCAGCAGGAATGATTAGATTGATAACTTCATTCACCAATACAGCATTGAAGATGCCGAGAAGAACTATCCCAATTGCAAAGATAATTGTCGGCGCGAGCATGGAGAATCCTACCTCATTCCTCTTGACTGCCTGATTCTCTTTAACATGATCATTGTGTGCATGATGAACATCGACCGTGTCTTTTGATCTCAAATACACTTTTTCCAAAACACGGAAAAAATAGACCGCATTGAGCAGACTGCTGGAGAGAATGACAGCAACAAAGATCCACTCTGAGTTTTCGATGCCTCCAAGGATGAGGTACCATTTACTGAAAAAGCCAGCTGTTGGTGGTATCCCGATCATAGAAAGTGCCGCAATGGAAAATGCGGCCATCGTCCAAGGCATCGTCTTCCGAAGAGAATCATCGAATTCCGATATCGTCGAATGACCCACTTTCGTTCGCAGATTGCCAGCCACAAGAAAGAGACACGCTTTCATGAACGCGTGATTGAGAACGTGAAGTACCGCGCCGGTGAGGGCAAGTGGATTTGCCATTCCGAGACCAAGTCCAATGTAGCCGATCTGCGCTACGCTGCTATATGCAAGCATCCGCTTCAATTCATCTTGAGCCATTGCCATGATGGATCCAAAAAGAATGCCTGCTGCTGACACCCAGGTGATGATATCTGCTACATGAAGAGTATCACGGAAATAGTTAGGCTCAAAAACGAATAGTACGATCCTGATCATCACATACGCTGCAACCTTTGTCCCGATGGGAGCAATAAGGGCAGAACTGGCCGATGGGGCAAGCGTGTATGCATCTGGCAACCATCCATGCAATGGAAAGAGGGCCATTTTGATGCTGACACCGCCGACCATAAGCACGAATCCCACGATCACCGTCGGCTCCAGATAGATATGGGGTAAGATCTTGGCGAGGTCTGCAAGATTCAGCGATCCTGTAACAATATACAGGAAACCCAGTCCGAGCAAGTAGAATGAAGCGCCAATCGTTCCAAGGAGCAAATACCGAAACGCCGCAACAGAAGATCGTTTCTCACCAACTGCAATTAGAGCATACCCTGAAAGAGATGAAATTTCGAGAAAGACATACAAATTGAAGAGATCCCCTGTTACAACCATTCCGCATAAGCCCGCGAGAAATAACATGGCGATAGAATAGTACGGGATCAATTTCTCAGGCAGCTCTAACTCGACAACTGATTTGGAATGCACTAAGACAAGGAGGGCGACACCCGTAATGACTACTACCATGAAGGAAGAGAGAGGATCGAGGACATACTCGATACCGATTGGAGGAATCCAGCCTCCAAGCTGATAGTGAATCGCTCCATCGGTAAGCACTCTCGACAACCCATATATTGATAAGAAGAATGCAAATCCAACAGCACCAAACACAAGAGGGTATGTGCTGGATTGCTTCCAATTTCCGATGAGAGGAATGAGGAGGGCAGCGAAAAGGAACGAGACAGGAATAAGTACGGGAAGATTCTGTTCGATCATCTATTTCATCCGCTCGAGCAGCACCGGTTCTTCGAGTGTGTGATACTGACGATAAATACTAATTAAGAGAGCCAATGCAACTCCGATGGTGGCAACCCCTACAACGATGGCCGTGAGCATGAGAGTATGCGGCAAGGGATTGATGTACTGAGATGCCTGGTCAATTCCAATGGAGGGATCATATACTGGAACGGTGGCATTCCACTTCGATGCACTCGCAACATAGAAGAGGATGATTGAAGTTTGGAAGATGATCATCCCTATGAGCTTTTTGACAAGGTTCTTTTTCATCAGCATCCCATAGAGACCCAACAGCAGCAATGTAAGAATGAACCAGTATGCATAATGTCCTAAAATAAAATCAAGCATCGTTCTGTCCTTTCAGAAGATCGTCATAGAGGGAAACAACGGTAGCCATAACCCCAATGCCGACTCCCGCTTCGACCAAGAGGATCCCAAACGATCGAAGAGCTGCATCTGTCATTCCGGAAAGCGGCAAAAACTTGTATTCGAGAAAATTTCCACCCATCACGAGCGCGATAAGTCCAACCCCTGCAAAAATCAACACCCCGATCGCGGCTAGGGGCGTACTAATCGTTTTACTAAATTGCAATGGAGCAATTTCTGAGCCTACAGACAATCTCATGAGAAGGAAACTTGCTGCTAACATCGCCCCACCCTGAAAGCCTCCACCAGGACTGTAATGACCGTGAAAAATCACATAAAGCGCAAAAAGTTGAATAAAGGGGGAAATCACCCTACTTACGATGACAACAATGGGGCTGTCACTTTGCTTTACCATCTTTCTTCCTTCGGAGAATCAGATAACACACCATGCCTGCCGTGAATATGACAGTAACCTCGCCCAACGTATCGTAACTCCGATAATCAGCGAGGATCACCGTGACCATGTTCGGCGTATCGGCATCTTTGTAAGCATTTTTTATATAATAATTTGCTGCACCCGGCGATTGGGCAAGACTGCGGTCCCTATTTGCCGGAGCATTTGCGTCACCTCGATCCGGTAAGCCGCTTGCCGCATAGAGCATCAACACACCGAACGCGATAAGCATGAGATAAGAAAAAACCTTCAATCTGAGCTCTTCCTTGACGTTTGATAGAGGAATACAATAAAAAGGAGGCTCGTAATCCCCGCGCCAACAACTGCCTCCGTAAATCCGACGTCCACAGCTCCCATCGCCACAAAAAGCAAAGCTGTGATAAAACTAAAGGCGCCAAGAGAAACGACTGCAGCAAGCAAATCTTTGACTCGAAGCGAAATTATGGCAGCCGCAAGGAGAAAAACAAAGAGGGATAATTCAAGTTCCCAGTGCATAATCTCACTTTCTTATTTCTTCACGATCATACTCTGGTTGGTCATCGCGAAACCATGGCTTCAGTCCATTTCGAATGGCCGCTTTAATCAGCGCATGCGACCCCACGGGATTTGCCAGCGCAACAAAGAGAATTGCGAGGATCAGTTTCGCGCTGTTGAGTGTGAGCCCCTCATAAATTGTCAAGCCTCCCAGCACGAGCATGACACCGAGCGTATCACTCTTTCCTGTAGCATGGACGCGAGAGAAGAAATCAGGAAGCCGGATGATCCCGATGCTTCCAACGAGCATGAAAAATACTCCTGCAGTAACAACCAAGATTGAGATGATGCTATGAACAGTCATTATTCTGACGCTCTCGGTGTCTCAAAATATTTTGCAATGGCAATCACGCTGATAAAATTGAGTATTGCATACGCTAAGGTGATATCGATGAACATGTCGATCCTGTTGAAGACAAAACCTGTCAGGCAAATGATCGTGAGGGTTTTCGTACCAATCGCGCTTGCACCGAGGAGACGGTCAAAAACAGTTGGTCCCTTCAGTACGCGATAAAAGGGGATAATGATGATTGCCGTCAGGATTGCAGCCAGAATGCCAAAGTCACTCATAAATTAGCTCATCTCCTCCCGGCTCTTGATAATTTCTATGTCGGAAACTATGTCTTTTGGAGGAGATTTCCCGAACAACTCGGCGACCCTCCTCGGCATCGTTCCGTCAACCAATCCTGCGTATGAATCTGGAATAAGGGCATGTACAAGAAACTCATTTCCTTTGATATCGATAGTAATGGTTCCAGGAGTGAGCGTGATAGAATTGCCTAAGATGACTTGTGCGCCAACGTTTGGAAGTTTTACTTTGAACTTAAGCAATACCGGATGAATCGGCATTCGGCGATGCAAAACCACATATGCTACTTGCATACTTGCCACAAAGATCTTCCACAGCAACCAAGGGAGGTATCGGATCAGGCACACTATTTTGATCCGCTCCCATTCGGGAACATCACGGTGGAAGAATTGAATCTGATTGATGCGAGCGTTAATACTCATAACCACGAATACTGAAAAAATGCCGAGGGAGATATGAAAGAGATCGTAATGACCGCTGAGGAGGAGCCACAAGCCCATCAAGAGAATAGCTTGGACAGCAAATCCGTGCCAAGACCACTTACGCAGGGGAAATTCGCCAACCCCGTCAATATTAATCTTTTTCCGACCCATGTGCCTCAACACCAACCCTTGAAAGTCTTTCCACATATCTGATCATTGTGCCCCTTTGGGCCTCTTCAAGCTGCTGAACTACTTGTTTCGCGACGGAAGAAGACTTACTGAGGAATGTGGATGGATAAATACCTATCCATACGATGAAGAGTATGATAGGAACGAATGTAACGACTTCACGCAGAGAGATATCGGTGAGTTTGTGTCCTCCGTATAATCCCCCTTCTCTGATTGGTCCAAGCATCATCCGTTGATAAGCCCAGAGCATATAAACAGCCGCCAGGATCACACCGAGAGCAGAAAAGACCGCATAACTGTGAGTATTGAGAAACGGAGATTTGAATGCGCCAAGAAGGATGAGGAATTCCCCAACAAACCCGTTCAAACCGGGAAGCCCAATCGACGAGAGCGAAACGATCAGAAAGATCGTCGCAAACACTGGCATAATTTTCGCCACTCCACCAAAATCAGTGATCATGCGCGTGTGGGCGCGGTCATAGATCATCCCGACAATCAAAAAGAGGGCGCCTGTTGAGAGGCCGTGGTTGATCATTTGAATGATTGCCCCCTGCATTCCCTCTTCTGTCATCGAAAAAATACCCAGCACCACAAATCCAAGATGAGAGACCGACGAGTAGGCAACAAGCTTCTTGATATCGGTCTGCACCATCGCAACCAAAGCTCCGTAGAGAATTCCAATCACTGCCAATACGCTTATGTAGGGCATGAACGCAATTGACGCGTTCGGAAACAACGGCAGACAGAATCGAAGGAACCCGTATGTCCCCATTTTGAGCAGGACCCCGGCAAGTATCACACTCCCAGCTGTGGGTGCCTCAACATGGGCGTCCGGAAGCCACGTATGGAACGGAAAGAGAGGAACCTTAATCGCGAAACTGAGTGCAAACGCGGCGAAGAGCCACCCCTGAAGAGCGGCCGGAAGTCGGGGGCCGACGGCGTACAGATCGAGAAGGTTCATCGTGAACTGGCTTCCCGGATACTGCGATGCGAGATACCCCAGCGAAAGAATCGCCACCAGCATGAGCAAGCTGCCAAAGAGGGTGAACAGAAAGAACTTAATCGCCGCATAGATCCGTTCCTTCCCCCCCCAGATGCCGATAATGAAATACATCGGGATCAGAATCAATTCCCAGAACACATAGAAGAGGAATAGATCGAGCGCCGCGAACACGCCAATCATGCCCACTTCGAGGAGCAGGATCATCATCGTATATTCTTTGAGGCGATGGTTGATCGATTCCCATGTTCCAAGCAGCGCGAGAGGCGTCAGGAAGGTCGTCAGCACAATCAACAACAGCGCCATCCCATCGATGCCTATGAAATAGCTGATGTTCAGACCTTCAATCCACATCTGGTGGTGCTGAAATTGAAAACCGGTCGCCTGATCGTCAAACCCG
>Ga0208244_100918_pt1 | contig 20816 bp, 15 predicted proteins | sample SubbioCR12Aug_5A_FD_184828 | JGI IMG/M metagenome (GOLD analysis project Ga0208244, IMG submission 184828) | Serpentinite rock and fluid subsurface biosphere microbial communities from McLaughlin Reserve, California, USA - CR12Aug_5A (SPAdes) | ecosystem: Environmental > Terrestrial > Deep... | reverse complement strand
GAGGAAAGCCAATTTAAACTTTATCCATCAGGACAAGGGGAAAGATAATTTCTTTCTCCTTTGTCTTGAAAAATATTATTTACTTTATATCCTCGTAAAAAGTTGCATTAATTACTTGAATTTAGTGATTATAAAAGTGCTCTGAATTATAAAAAAGATATAAAACTATTACAAGACTCAATTTTTAAATTGACTTCTGCGATGCATATAAAAGAATTGGAAGAACGTTTTGAAATCAATGAATCAAGGCAGAAGAGAGAAATACTTTTATATGAGAACGAGATTAATAATTTCAAAATTCAAAAATCAATAAGAGTAAATGCTATACTTTTCTCAATTGCTACTATACTTGCGGGATTTATTATTTTTATTACAAAAATTTTTTTTGACAGGAAAAAAGCTAATAGTGAACTTATTAAGAGGTATACAATTATAGAGTCTCAAAGGCAACTGCTTATTGAGCAAAAAAATAAACTTAACACTGTTAATGAGGAATTATCTAAACAGATATCAAAAGCTCAAAAACAAAAGCTTGAGATTGAAAAAACAAATATTGAACTTGAAGCAACTCTTAAAGAGCTTGAATCGCAAAATCTGCAAATAACTGATAGCATCTTATTTGCGCAAAATATCCAAAAGTCGATTATGGCTTCAGAAATCGATCTTAGAGGTGTATTTTCAGATTTTACTTTATTCTCTCAATCTAAAAATCTTGTAAGTGGCGATTTTATTTGGTGTCAAGAATATAATGGGTTTTATTACTATGCAGTTGCAGATGCCACCGGACATGGAGTTCCGGGAGCCGTTGTTTCCGTTATGTGCATGGTGTTATTAAATCAGATTATTAGTGAAGATCATAATAATTCTCCAAAAATTATTATGGAAAAACTTCACTCAAAGCTTTGTAATATTTTCTCAGTAAATGATGCAACAGTTTCATCTGAGTTGAAAGTAATGGAGAGCATAGATATTGCAATTTGCAGGTTTGATAAAGACTTTAATTCTCTGTCTTTTTGTAGTGCAAAAAGACCTATGATTATATGCTTCGAGAACAATTCGATAGAACTATTAGGAGATAAATTCTCGGTAGGAAGTTTCTTGAAAAAGAACAATATTGCATTTACGGAACAAAATCTATTATTAACAAAACCGTTTAATGCATACTTATTCACAGATGGACTTCAAGACCAGATGAATGACAAATCGCAAAAGATAGGTTATGCTAAGATAAAAGACTTTTTAATGATGAATGGTTATGATAGTATCCATATGGCCACGCAATTAATAAAAGAAATGTTTTTTAGGCATAAGCATAACGACATACAAACAGATGATGTAACTTTTACGGCTTTAAGAGTTAATTAGAGTTGGTTTTATCCAAAGCATCCCTTAGACTGTTTCCAGCTAATAAAAAAGATAATACCATAAGCATTATAGCTAATCCGGGTAATATTGCTAGATAAGCCTTGTCAAGTATTATATAGCCATAATTTTCTTTAATCATACTTCCCCAAGATGGGATTGGTGGCTGAACTCCCATCCCAAGAAAACTTAAACCTGCTTCAATTAATATTGCCGAAGCGAAATTGGCAGCTGAAATAACTATCAGAGGGCCATATATATTTGGAAGTATATGTTTGGTAATAATTCTATAAGTGTTTATTCCTAGTGCTCTTGCTGCTTCTACAAATTCCTTTTCGCGCAAGCTTATAATTTGGCCTCTAGTAACTCTTGCAACATCTACCCACATTGTTAGTCCAACAGCAATAAATACTTGCCAAAATCCCTTGCCAATTGCGAATGTAATTGCAATTACAAGTATCAGCGTAGGAACTGACCAAATTATATTAATCAGCCATATAATAAAATCATCTATTCTACCTCTGAAAAAACCTCCAATGCTACCTAGTGTTACTCCTATTAGCAGAGAGATTAGAACGGCAATTAAGCCTACTGACAAAGACACTCTCGTCCCAATTATCAACTGGCTTAATAGGTCTCGACCAAATTGATCGGTACCCAATAAATAACTCTTTGTAACGATATGATTCTTTCTTATTTCATTTTGCAGCTCAATTAATGCGGCTGATACGTGATTGCCTGAATATGATGTGAAATGCAATGAGTCGTTTTTTAAATATACTGCAGAATCTACGTTTATTGCGAATAAAATATCAGCAAGATTAAAACTTCTCTCTAGTCCAGGGGTGTCCTGACTTCCTGAGTATGAAAGTATGTTTACTTCGCTTTCACTTATTTCAAACGTGGAAAATGGATATGAAGTGCTCGAAGCTTCGCATCCGTAAAGCATTTTCTCAAAGAATGAACACTTTTTTTCCGGCTGATTTTTTTTTACCAACAGCATGTTTATTGTTGTCCCTGGATAGTGTGTCCTGATTTCTAATTGCTGATTATTTGCAAATGGGGTTGAGTCAGGTGTAATCAAATATCCGGCAATAGCAAGCACCATATTAAGCATAATCCATATTAAACTTGCTAATGCGATTTTGCTAGTTCTGAATTTTCTCCAACTGATTTTTGCAGGGGAAATACCTGATTTATTTTTTCTTTTAAAATACACTTTTATATTTTTTCAACGCAAAGTTAGATGATATTGCTTATTTTTGTTTAGAATTATGCAACATTAGTTGAAGTTTTTTGTTAGTTATATATTAAAGTCAGTGTTTTTTGAAAAAGCTATGAGTACAAATATTTTTAAATTTTTTGCAGTTATCTCTTTTGTTCTGTTGGGATTTGTTCAAAATTCAGATGCAAACGAAAAAGTCTCAAATTCTCAAGTAAATTGGTATACGTTTGAAGAAGCTTTAAAGCTTGTTGAAACAGAACCAAGGAAAATATTTGTGGATATTTATACCGACTGGTGTGGATATTGCAAAAGAATGGACCAGGTTACATTCTCAAATCCTGTAATAGTTAGTATCCTTAATAATTATTATTACCCTGTCAAATTAAATGCAGAACAAAAAGAGCCAATTAATTTCAGAGGATTTGAATTTATTAATGAAAATCCTGACCAGAGAAGATCTTCGCATAATCTAGCCATTGCTATTCTCCAAGGAAAAATGAGCTATCCTTCTTTTGCTTTTTTTGATGAGGAGCTTAACCTTATTACGGCAATCCCCGGATATAGACCTCCAGAATCTTTTGAGCCAATGCTCATGTTTTTTGCAAATGATGTCTATATCGACAATCCAGACCTTGATCACTATATTAGAAATTTCGAAGGGACTGTAAAATAAATTCTCAAAGAATTATTAAAAATGCTTTATATTTGTCACTAGCTTTTAGTGGCTACTAATTTTTTTTGCAATCTTAAGTGTAATAATTTATCTATGGGGTTTAGTTTCTATCTAATACTGATTCATGTTTTGTTATTTCTGGTAATATTTGCCGGTTGGATATTAATTAAAACTCAGACAAGAAAAAAGGTAAGAGATGTTTTTATGGCTCTTGCAAGTGGTGAGTATGATAAATTTATTAGGCTTTCAGCAAAGTATAATCTCTTTATAGGCGATGCTGAGAAAAATATTTTTCTAAATAGTGTTTTTGAAAAGGAAAAAAGATTTAGAGATTTTATTGATACTTTCCCTGAGATAGTTTTTGATATTGATGGCACTGGTAATATTTTGTATGCAAACGACAAAGCATATCAGGTTTTTGAATATTCAAAGGAAGGCTTGGCAAAAGGAATCAACATTTTTAGTATGATTGCTCCTGAATACTTACAACTTGTCAAATCTAATTTCACAAAATTATTTTCCAAACAAAAGCCTGAGCAAGGTGACGAATATAAGTTGGTAACTAGGACAGGTAAGAATTTTTATGCTGAAATATATATAAAACCTATATTTAGTGAAGGAAATGTTACTAATCTAAGAGGCGTTATTATTGATGTTACAAATAAGAGAAAGAACAATGAGATTGTAAGGGTTTACTCTGATATTCTGCAAACTATGCAGCTTGGATTTATGATTTTTGAAAAGATTGAAAATGAAAATGAATCTGGAATTGTTTTAATTAACTGCAATAATGCAGCCAAGGAAATATTGAATTTAAAGAAAACTAAGGTAGAACAAAAAAGAATTGAAGATATTCTCCCGTTTTACGATAATCAAGGGATGAAAGATATAATAGAAAATGTCTTCATTAATAAGAAAAGAATACAAATAGAAAACATTGAACTTCATCAAGAAAGTGACATTTTGTATTTTAATCTTAAAGTGTTCTCTATTGCAAATAATCGTATTGTTATGTTTTTTGAGGATATTTCTGAAAGAAGAAAAACAGAAGAACTCGAAAGAAAAATAGAAATTACAAAACAGTCGGCAGCGCTTAAACAACAATTTCTTGCCAATATGAGTCATGAAATTCGTACACCTATGACTGGAATTATGGGAATGTTAAGCTTGCTGATGAGAACCAATCTTGATGATTTACAGTCGGAATTTGTTAAAAGTATTAGAATTAGTAGCGAAAACCTTCTCAATATCATAAACGATGTTTTGGATTTAAGTAAGATTGAGGCCGGAAAAATGGAACTTAAGCCAACGCAAGTTAGCCTTCAAAAGCTTTGTAGTCATTTTAAAGACCTATATTCGTCGGAAGCAAAAGTGAAATCTATTGATTTTATTTGCAATGTATGCTCTAGTCTCCCTGAAAATATCTTAGTTGATGAAACTCGTTTAAGACAAATTATTAATAACCTTCTTTCTAATGCTTTCAAGTTTACTGATGAGGGTAGTGTTGCCATTGCATTTAAGCCGCTGGAGAAGTTTGACGATTATTTAACAATACAATGTGAAGTCGCTGATACCGGAGTTGGTATTACGAAGAAAAATCAAAACAAAATATTCAATAAATATACGCAGCTAGAGTCGTCATATACTATTCCATTTGAAGGAACAGGTTTAGGTCTGGCGATATGCAAGGAACTTACGCGCCTAATGGGTGGTAATATTCAGGTTAATAGCAAATTAGGAGAAGGCAGTGTATTTTCTTTCACTTTCAAAGCAGGATACGACAGAACAACAATTACTAAAGAAAAAATTTCCGAGAATTCTTATCCTCCTAAATTGAAGCTTAATGTATTGCTTGTTGAAGATAGAGCTCTGAATCGTAAAGTTGCTCGGCTGATGCTTGAAAACGCAGGTTGCTCGGTAGATGAAGCAACAAATGGGGAAGAGGCTATATCAGTATTTAAACAAGATATTTATGATATAATTCTAATGGATATTCAAATGCCTGTAATGGATGGAATTACGGCAATGCAAAATCTAAAAAAGCTATATTCTAAAATACCGCCAATAATTGGAATTAGCGCAAATGCCATGGAAGGAGATCACGAAAGGTTTATATCTATGGGGATGAATGATTATATTGCTAAACCATTTAAGTTTGAAGCATTATACGAATTGCTCGTGAAATGGGGTAGAAATTAACAATATCTAAGCTTTAAAAACTACTGTTTTATTTCCTTTTTGAACAGATAATTTCCCAAATAGTTGAATAATAGTTTTTAATATCTTCTTTGTTTGGAAAGAAGCTTGATGTCTTAAATCCGGATGTTTTTTTGAATTTGAGAAATACATAAAATGCAGTTGTTAAAAAGGAAATTGATGCGGCAATTGCAGTCCCATAATAACCATATTTTGGAATTAAAATCAAACACAAAATAATTGTCACAGCCAGCCCAATTACAGATGAAATTGTATTAATGTAGTATTTGCCTTTCCCTGAAAAATAATGCCCCAAAATGAGTGCGAAATTATAAAAGAATACACCGGGTATCATAATCAATATCAGGTATTTAACATTCCCAAATTCGGCTCCAAACATCAAACGGAAAAATGAAACCGGTAATGCAGATAAAACAATTATCATAATGAAACACATGACCAGTGAAGTTTTAAGCAAATTTACTGTGAGTTGAATATTGTAATTTTCGTCAGTACTGTTAGTAATTCTTGCGTATTGAACAACTGCAATACTTTTAGTGATAAGCCAAACTGATTCAACTATTGCAACTGCCACAGAGTAAATGCCAACACTATCTTTGTTAATCATTATCAGCAATAAATAAAAACTAAGCCTGAAACTCATCATTTGCGTTATATGGGATAATTGATTTACAAATCCCAACCTAAACATGCTGGATATTAATGATTTGCCCTGATTATCTATTTTTTGACCTGCATTCCAATGTTTATCAAGTAGTATAATGCTGAATATTAGCGACATACTGCAGCCAATATATAGAGAATATATATAGGATTTGATATCTTTTATATTCAGAACAAACATAAATATCAGAAGAAATATTACGGTAATTGCAATTTGAATAATAGTAACTATATTTTTTGAAATAATCTTTTCTTTACCTAAGAGAATCATCATATTTGCACTTGCTAATGAGCTTATAAACGTTAAAACACATATATGAATTAGATACTGAATACTTATATCTGATACAACAAGTGAAACAATAAATGTAAATGAGCATATTACAATTGCCCACAAATAAGAGAAAAGTAGTATTTTTTTATTGTCGAACCTCGGGACAAGATAAACAATTGTTGCTCCGCCAATAATATTATTGATTAACAGAATAATTGAAATATTTGTTATTATAATGCTTTGTTCTCCTTTGCCTTCCGCCCCTAGGAATTGGGATATAACAACAGCAATCAGGAGGTTGAGCAAAGCATTAATAAAATTGCTCGCAAATGTTGTGGAAATATTTTTAAACAATTCTCTGGTTTTTAATAACTGATGAATAAATTTCTGTAAATGACTTGCCTATCTTTTCATAACTAAAGTTATTGGCAGCATACCTATGAAGCTCTTGTTTATTGTAATAGTCTAAATTGTCTAATGTTTTATTTAGTGATTCAATAAGTGTTTTCTCATCCTTTGGTTCAATTAAAATTCCTTTGTCTATTGTTAGGTGTTCTCTGATTCCTCCTACATCTGTTGAAATAACCGGGATTCCGGCTGCAAAAGCTTCAATTATAACACAAGGAAGGTTTTCATAATTGCTAAACAAAAGAAAGATATCTGATAATTGCATAACTTCAGCTATTTCCTGTGTTGTCATTGTTCCATAGAATTTTACAGTTTCGCTATCTAAGCTAAGCTTTTCAGCATATTTAATATGAGGCTCAAGATCACCATCGCCAACAATTTTTAATTCAAAGTCGTTTCTAATTTTCTTTAATTCATTTATAACTCTCAAAATTCCGGAAACATTTTTATGGTCATCTTTTAATGATGATACATGAAGAATAACTTTTTTTTCACTTTTTTTCCTGTTCTCTATTGGAAAAAAATATTTTATATCGACCACATTAGGAACTACTATGTATTTGTTTTTTAGTCCTTTGCAAAGCATAGCCTCTTTCAAATTCTCTGTAACCGGCATAATTGTACTCGCATTTTTTGCTATCCTTTTGCTAGCCCATTTTACCAATGCAGATCTCTTAATTTCATTTGATGGTAAATAACCAGTCCAATGTTCTGATATTACATATTTTACATTGTAAAACAATTTCAATAACAGTACTATCAGCCCTGCGGGAAATAAAACATTAAGATGAATGATGTCTGGTTTTCCTGAGATTTTTTTGTGTCTTTTAAATGCCTTAAAATAGTATTTTAAATATCTATAGCCATTAATAATTTTAGAATAAACACTTGATCCTGTTTTCTTTCTAAAATACCAAATTTGAGTTTTAACATTTGCTTTTATAAATTGATCTATTTCATAGGGAGCGGTAATGCCAGAATCGCCGATAACATGAATTGCAGATACATTATTAAATAGGGCTGAGGCTTCGGCAAATTTTTCATTAAAATTGCCATCTGTTGGCAAAATTCTGCTTGGATACCAGCTGGATATAAAAAGTATGTTTTGATTTGTGTAATCCATAATTCAAATTGAATTCCGTCGCAAATATAACTAAATTTAATTACCCTATATTGTATTGATACTGCTAAAACTACCGCTAATACCAATATATTCGTATGTTAAAAAAAAACGAAATAATATTTAGCTGAAGTAAAAAAATTTCTATATTTGCACTCCCAAACGGTGGCTATAGCTCAGTAGGTTAGAGCATCAGATTGTGGTTCTGAGGGTCGTGGGTTCGAATCCCATTAGCCACCCAACTACTAAAAAAGAGAGACGCAACGATTTGCGTCTCTCTTTTTTTTACCAAATATATTTTACAATAAACAAACGCCAACCATTACATCAATTCAAGGCATTCTTTAAGGCTATCTCTCCAATAGGGAATAGTAATTTCAAAATCTTTTTTGATTCTTGATTTGTTAAGAACACTAAAATGTGGTCTGCTAGCATTGGAAGGAAAATCTTTTGTTAAAACCGGAACTACATTGCAATTAAGTTTTTTAATTTCAACAATAGCTTTTGCAAAATCATACCAGCTTGCAACTCCTTCGTTTGAGAAATTATATATTTCAGTTCTCATTTTAGGCTTGGTGTTAGGTATTATATGAAGCACCGTTTTTGCAAGATCTCTGGCGTATGTAGGAGTGCCTATCTGGTCAAATATTACATCAAGTAGTTTATTATTCTGTGCTTTATCAATAATCGTTTTCACAAAATTATTTCCAAAAGAACTATATAACCATGAGGTTCTTATAATAATTGCTCGCTTGGCGTTAAAGAGGATTTCTATTTCTCCTTCAAATTTTGTTTTTCCATAGATATTTTTTGGACTTGCAGTATCTCCTTCAAAATATGGTTTATGATTTTTACCGTCAAACACGTAGTCTGTGGAAAAATGAATTAACAACGCATCTACCTTTGCACAGATTTCTGCAATATTTTTAACTGCTGTAGTGTTTATTAATGATGCAGCATTTCGTTCATTTTCAGCGTTTTCTACATTTGTAAATGCTGCACAATTAATTACACAATCAATTTTATTCATCTTTACAAATTTTTCAACTTTCTCTGGAATAGTAATGTCTAATTCATTAACATCTGTAAAGAAAAATTTATAAGCTTTGTATTCAGGTTCAAGCTTGCGGAGTTCGCAGCCAAGTTGACCATTACTTCCTGTTACCAATATATTCATGATCTAGGTTTTTAAGGTTTTGTGAAAATAACTTATGGTTTTATTTAGCCCGTCTATTAGTTTAGTTGTTGGTTGCCAGTGAATTAGCTGTTTAACTAATGTTATATCTGGCTTCCTCTGGCTTGGATCATCTTGAGGAAGAGGCATATAAACTAATTTGGAGCTTGAATTTGTTATGTCGATAATTTTTTTTGCGAGATCAATTATTCTGTATTCTTCAGGGTTTCCTATATTAGCCGGCCCTATTACATCATTTGGTGTATCCATAAACTTTATCATACCATCTACCAAGTCGTCTACGAAACAAAAACTACGTGTTTGCGACCCGTCTCCATATATAGTTATGTCTTTGTTTTGTATTGCCTGCACAATAAAGTTTGAAACAACCCTGCCATCGTTTGGGTGCATTCTGGGGCCGTAGGTGTTGAATATCCTTAGTATTTTAATTTTAACGTTATTCTGTATATGATAATTTATAAAGAGAGATTCAGCGCATCTTTTGCCCTCATCATAACATGATCTTGGGCCAATTGGATTTACATTCCCCCAATATGATTCTGGTTGCGGACTAATATCAGGAATTCCATATACTTCGCTAGTTGAAGCCTGTAGTATTTTAGCTTTAATTCTTTTTGCAAGTCCAAGCATATTTACCGAACCCATTACGGAAGTTTTTATTGTTTTAATTGCATTATGCTGATAGTGAACAGGAGATGCCGGGCATGCCAGATTGTAAATTTCATCAACTTCAATGAAGAAAGGCATTGTAACATCATGGCGTATTAGTTCGAAAAATGGATTATCTATTAAGTGAATAATATTTTCCTTTTGCCCTGTGAAAAAGTTATCAAGACAAATAACTTCGTGCCCCATAGAGAGAAGTTTTTCGCACAAATGTGAGCCAATAAATCCGGCTCCTCCTGTTACAAGTATTTTTTTCTTCATCAACAAATTGTTAACTATGGTTAACGCCTATGCAGTAATATTGAAATCCAATATTTTTTAATTCCTCTGCATCATAAATATTTCTACCATCAAATATTATTGCTTGCTTCATTAACTTTTTCACAACATTGAAATTAGGCAGCCTGAATCCATTCCATTCTGTTACTAACACTAGACAATCAGCATCAACAAGTGCTTCTTCTTTATCTTTAGCGTATTCAATTTTATCTCCTAATATTTTCCTTGTTTGATCCATAGCCTCTGGGTCGTGAGCGGATATAATACATCCCTCATTTAAAAGCTTTTCAATGATAACAAGTGATGGAGCTTCCCTCATGTCGTCGGTCTGTGGTTTAAATGCCAGACCCCATATTGCAACTTTAATCCCTTTCAAATTACCATTGAAATGTTTTTTTATTTTATCAACCATAACAGCTTTTTGTCTATTATTCACATCTTCTACAGCTTGAATAATATTCAGGTTGAAATTATTTTCATTTGCGGTTTTAATAAGAGCTTTTACATCTTTTGGGAAGCAAGACCCTCCATAACCAATACCCGGATAAATGAATTTATTACCTATTCTTGGGTCGCTGCCAATCCCTTTTCTAACCATATTAATGTCGGCACCAAGCAATTCACAAAGATTAGCCATCTCGTTCATAAAACTAATTCTAGTGGCCAACATCGCATTTGCTGCATATTTTGTCATTTCAGCAGATGGAAGATCCATGAAAATTATAGGATGCCCGTTTAGAGTAAAAGGTTTGTAAAGCTTAAGCATTAGTGATTTAGCTCTTTCTGATTCTACGCCGACAATTATTCGTGCAGGCCTCATGCAATCTTCGATTGCAGCACCTTCTTTTAAAAATTCAGGATTTGATCCAATATCAAATGGAATATCAACATTTCTTTTATTAAGTTCTTCTTTGACAGCATTTTTTACTTTCTCTGCTGTCCCAACCGGTACAGTACTTTTTGTTACTATTAGGGTATAATCATTAATGTGTTTACCGGCTTCTCTTGCAACCGAAATAACATGTTTAAGGTCTGCACTTCCATCTTCGTCAGGAGGTGTTCCAACAGCAATAAAAATTACTTCGCAATCATTTAATGCATCTTTTATTTCTGTTGAGAAGTGCAATCGGCCTTTTTCTATATTTCGGATAACTAGTGTGTCTAAACCTGGTTCATATATTGGAATTTTACCATTGTTTAAGTTGTTAATTTTTTCCTTATCAACATCTATACACGTAACATCAACGCCAACCTCAGCGAAACAGGCTCCTGAAACAAGCCCTACGTAACCGGTACCTACAATAGTGATTTTCATTAAATTAGTTGTTATTATTTATTTTCACTCAAAAAATTGTTTAGCAAATTTATGATAATCTGACAATATATGCATTTAGTCGACGATTTTTTTTGAGTTTATTTAATGTTTAAAACGTTTAAATAATTTATCATGGCAACAAAATTTAAATTGATTTGTTAAATACTTAAATCCGCATAGCAAATTATATCTTAAATATGAAATCGACTGATGTTATAAAAGAAGAAATTGATTATAACCGTAAAGCACTTTTTGTTAATCTTGATGAAAGTATATATGGTTCTTTTGCTGAGATAGGGGCTGGACAGGAAGTTGCCAGGTGTTTTTTTCAATCAGGTGGAGCTTCAGGTACTGTTGCTAAAACAATATCAGCTTATGATATGGTGTTTAGTGACACTATTTATGGGAAAACTTCTGCAGGCAGATATGTAAGCGAAGCTAGGCTTATGCAAATGCTGGATAAGGAATATTCTGACCTGATTTCGGTTTTGGGTAAGAAAAGAAATGAAAAAACAAGATTCTTTTCATTTGCTAATACAGTCGCAACTTTGAATTTTAAGAAAAATAACGAAGCTCATGGATGGATAGGAGTGAGGTTTCAGCTTAAACCGAATGAAAAACCAAATGACGTTATTATACATGTAAATTTGTTGGAAAATGATAGTCTGCTTCAGCAAAAAACTCTTGGGGTGTTGGGTGTAAATCTTATTTACGCCTGTTTTTATAATTATCAATATCCTAATAGCTTTTTAAAGTCTCTCTTACAAGATATTTCTGCAGAAAGAGTTGAAATCGATATGGTTAGAATGAGCGGCCCCGACTTAGATTACGTTGATAACAGACTTTTGGCTGTTCAGCTTGTTAAAAATGGGATGACTAATGTTATTATGTTCGACAGATATGGAAATGTTAAACAGCCTTCTGATATGCTTTATAAGAAGAATATAATGATATTAAGGGGAAGCTTTCGACCAATAACTTATGTTGGGTTTGATATGCTAAAAGCAGGTTTTGCATTATTTAAAAAGGAAGTTGGGTTTGATAAATCAAATACTTTGGTGCTGTGTGAAATGACTTTGAATAACTTGCTTGAGGAGGGAAGTTTTGATGAGAGGGATTTTCTCGATAGGGTTGATATCCTTTGTGGAATGGGTCAGAGTGTGATGGTTTCAGACTTTAGAGAATTTTACAAACTCTCTGAATGGTTTTGTAAGTTTAAAATTGAAAATATCAGAATGGTGATTGGTGCTCTTACATTTAAAAATGTAATTGATAAAAGGTTTTATTCAAATCTTAAAGGAGGTATTATAGAAGCTTTTGGGAAGCTGTTTACAAAGAACCTTAAGATATACTTATACCCGGCCAGGTTAAATGCTAAAGATGAAATTTTGACTCTGAATAATCTTCAAGTTGATAATGAGATTCAATACTTATTTAAGCATTTGCTAGACAATCAGCTTATAATAGATATCCCTGATTACCGAGAGGAAGTCTTGCCATTCTTTTCTCATCTTGCTTTGCAAAAGATCAAACAAAATGATAAATCGTGGGAAGATATTGTTCCTAAATATGTTTCTGCATTTATAAAAACAAAGAAACTATTTGGCTATAAATAGTTCAAATAAGGTTAAAATCTGATAATAAATCCCATGTCGCCGGCAGGCCAGATCCCATTTTCGCCATATGCAGTATCAAGGAATGTTATTCCCAATGCTATGTTAAAACCGGAGCCAATCTTTACACCCCAATTAGCATCAACACCAATTAATGCTGATCCTGTTAGGCGTCCATCACCATGAAACCCCATTTGATAATTTAAGTAAAGATTCTTAAAAGGAAAGAATTTAACCCCAACTGTAGGTCTGATATAATTTTCAGGTGGTATAGGATCGTTATATATAGTAGTTTCCCAAACATCATATCGGGTAAATATTCCAGGAGTATATCCAATTCCACCATGCAACCCAAATCCTACTACACCTCCAACTCTGAATTGTAGTCTAAGTCCAAAGCCTCCATATCCGTTTCCGGCTCCAACTCCAATCATGAAGTAATTCGCTTTGAATTTAGCCTTTTCTTTTTGTTCTGTTTCTTTAGGTGCTAACTCAAATTTTTCTGTGCGTCCATTTTGATAGATAATCATAGATACTTCAGAAATTCTGATAGTTCTCGTCGGACCATCCTGAAATTCAAAATCCTTATACTTAATCCCTTCGGGAGTTATTTCTAAAACTTTAGCTTTAATTTCGGTTTCATCCTTCTTAAGAATAATATCTTGGGAGAATGTTATATTACTGATGCCAGCAAATATAAGGATCAATATTATGGCTCTCTTCATCATATTTTGTGATTTGTGGTTAACACTGTCAAGTATTATTGTTATTACGTGAACATAACAACCTTGTCACAAAATTAATAATTTTTATGAAGTCTGAATAGATTATGATATTTTTTGACTAAAAGTCGTCCATGTCATTTACATTATCTCGGCTATCTTCTGAGTCTCTGCGTGAACGCTCTCTTCTTCTGTCGTAATCATTTATTCTGTATGTGAAGCCTACAAATACCATTCGGCTTGTTCTCTTTCTCTCAGACTCCATCGTAAAATAGTCGCCATAATTATACATTGAGAATTTCTGAGTATTGAAAATGTCACTTACGCGCATTGTAACTGTTGCGTTATTGTTAAGGAAGTTTTTCCTTAATCCTATATCTGCAGAATACATGGCTTTCATCTCGCCTTGAAGCATTACAACCGGTGAACGGTAATGACCATTTACTTGAATATTCCATCCTTTTGGAAGGTTGATGTTGTTTACAACTCTTGCGGAATATGAATAACTGTCATTTTCAATGTCCATTTGAGCGCCGCCTCCTTGAATAATATTTCTGAAGTATGATAAGGTGGCATTTACCCTCCAAAGTTTGAAAATTGTTTGAGTTGCAACAAGCTCAATTCCGTATGATATACCTCTGTTAAGATTTTCAAATGTAGTAACTGTAACCCCTTCTTCATTCAGTATTCTGTACTGAGTAACCATCCCTTGTGTATTTCTGTAAAAGATGCTTGGATTTAGAGTTGTAGTTTCCCAGAATTTTGTATAACCAAGCTCAAATGAATGTATATATTCTGGGTCAAGATCCGGATTTCCATAAGAAATATCATATTCACTGTTGTATCTTACAAAAGGGTTCATATTTCTATGATGTGGGCGATTTATCCTTTTACTGTAGCTTATTTGCATAGCTTGATTGTTTTCGAAGTTCCTTCTAAGGTGCAAGCTAGGGAAATAACTAAAATATTGTTTGTCAATTTTTTGATCAGTGGTTTTTAGCAGCCCATCAACTATAGCCTGTTCTAGTCTTAATCCTGCCTGTAAACTCCATAATCCTAGCATTCTTGAATAAATTCCGTATAATGCATATGTCTGTTCACTATAAATAAAGTGATTGCTGTAATTAGCATTATTGTCCCATATTTGTGTTGTGTTGTTAAAATTAAAAAAACTAAAATCAGAGTCCTGATTTCGAATAATCCCCCTAAATCCGGTTTCTATTTTACTGTCTTTCGATAAAGGATGTATATAATCAGTTTGTATTGAAGCCATCCAGTTTTTTCCCTCAGAATTTGTTTTGTCCAAATCATTTGGACGAGCAGAAGGAGTGTTAAAATCATTGGTAAAATATTGCTGAATGTTGTCTTCATTTCTTAGCATATTTCTGTTGTTAAATACAAGCTCGGTATTTAATTCTCTAAATTTTTCCTCATAAGTTCTTCTGTAATTTAACGCATAGCTCATCCCACTACTATTCATGCCGCTGTCTGCTTCTCTACGAAATAAATTATTTACTTGGTTAGCATTATATAAGCTGTATTCAGATATGTCATCCATGTCTCTTAGCCAATTATTATAGCTTGTAGAAATAGTGAGCTGATTGAATTTGTTAATTTGGTAGTCGAATCCAATCTGCGCATTATGAGAATTCATTTTACTCAGAAAATCCATATCCTGATAAAGATATGTTGTGTCTGCATTGGGAAGAAAGCTGGTTCTTAAGCTATATCCAAATCCATCATTGTTGTGAGTTCTCATGCTATAATTGGCGAAAATATTCACTTTGTTAATTCTGTAGTTAAGATTTATTGAACCGCTATATCTGTGGTTTGTTGATGCATTTAATGATATCATCCCATTATATCCGGGTTTACGTTCTTTTTTTAGAACAACATTTATTATACCAGATGTGCCATCAGGGTCGTATCTAACAGATGGGTTTGTTATAATTTCAACTCTTTCAATCATCTCGGCAGGTATTTGCTCCAACGCTTCTGAACCCGACAAACCTGTAAGTGTTGCAGGTCTTCCATCTATAAGAATAGTTACATTAGTGCTGCCCCTAAGACTTATATTTCCTTCAAAGTCAACAGCAACACTAGGAATATTCTGCATAATTTCAAGTCCCGATCCACCTGCAGCAGTTAGTTCTTGTCCTACATTAATTACTCTTCTGTCTAGCCCGGTCTCCATTAAGGTTCTTGCAGCCTCAACGGTAACTCCGGAAAGCATTGCAGCACCTGGTTCAATTTTTATTATGCCGGCATCGTATTCCGTTTCTCTGAATGTAATTCTTATAGAATTAACCAATTTTGTTGGGTAGCCAACAAAACTTATAGATAAGTAAAATCTTCCTGGGGGTGTCTCTTTTATTTCAAAAAAGCCTTTTTCATCAGCTATTGCTCCTGAAATCATCGTTGAATCTCTTTCACTGAAAAGAACTACACTTGCAAACATTAATGGTTCGTTAGTTTCTGAATCAACTACCTTACCTTTAATAGTTCCTATTTTGGGCATTTCTCCGCCTTCCGGTCTTTGGCCTCCTCTACCTCCTGTAGGAGCTGATTCTTGAGATTTTAATTGGAATGTAATAAACAATAAAGAAAAAATTACACTTAGAAAATATTTACTTGATTTCATTTTGAATTTATTAAATGAATTGAAAATAATTGGTTGATTTTAAAACCGTTAAATTGAGAAACGGCAAAATTACAGTAATTAGACAAATAGGAATTGAACAAGTTTAATCACATTAATTGAATTAGCTTTTTTTGTGATTATGCTTGTGATTTATTAGCAATCACCAAAAATTTTTCAACAAAATCTACTTTTCTATTTTGGTCAATTTACAACTACTGATAATTAATGTTTTTAAAGCATTAAAAAATGTTGTGTTTGTTAATAATTAGAGAGTGCGTGGAATTATAAAAAGCCTTTAAAGTATTATCTTTGCAGCGAAATTTGAAAATTATGGAAAATTATTCGGAAGATAGCATTGTTTCCCTCGAATGGAACGAACATATACGGTTGCGCCCGGGTATGTACATTGGAAAATTGGGAGATGGAGCATCGCAAGACGACGGAATATATGTATTGCTAAAAGAGATTCTAGATAACGCTATAGATGAATATATTAGTGGCTTTGGGAAGACGATAGAAGTTAAAATTACTGACAAATTGGTTACTGTAAGAGATTATGGTAGAGGTATCCCTACAGGTAAAGTTGTAGATTGTGTTTCGAAAATTAATACCGGAGCCAAATATAACGCTAGTGTTTTTCAAAAAGTTGTTGGCCTTAATGGTGTTGGTACCAAAGCTGTGAATGCTCTTTCAAGTTATTTTAGAATTGAGTCTATCAGGGAAGAAAAGTCCAAAGTTGCTGAATTTGAAGGTGGAAACCTTGTTAAGGAATACGACCCTGTTCCTACAGCAGATAGAAAAGGAACTGTCGTCAAATTTACTCCTGACGAAAAGGTTTTTGGTAATTACAGATATATTGACGAGTATATTGAAAGGTTACTCTGGAACTATGTTTACCTTAATAAAGGGCTTACTATCTATTATAACGGTCAGAAGTTCTTTTCTGAGAATGGGTTGCTTGATTTACTTACTCGCAATATTGACAGTCCAATTTGCTATCCTATAATCCATCTTCAAGATGAGGATTTAGAGTTTGCATTAACTCACAGCTCAAGCCAATACGGTGAGGAATATTTCTCTTTTGTTAATGGACAACATACAACACAGGGAGGAACTCATCAAAATGCATTCAGAGAAGCGATAAATAAAACTATCAGGGAATTCTATAAGAAAGACTTTGATTCCAGCGATATTAAAACATCCATTATTGTTGCATTGAACATTAAAATTCAGGAGCCTGTATTTGAATCACAGACCAAAACAAAACTTGGCTCTCAAACAATGGACCCAAACGGATCTCTTACAATTAGGAATTATATTACTGATGTTTTAAAGAAGCGCCTCGATAATTATCTGCATATGAATCCAGATACTGCAGAAGCTCTTCTCAGGAAAATAATGCAATCTGAAAGAGAAAGGAAGGAGCTTGCAAGTATTAAGAAAACTGCACGTGAGAGAGTTAAAAAAGCGAGTTTATTTAATAAGAAGCTTAGAGACTGTAGGATACATTATAACGAAAGTAATACCAACGGACTTAGGTTAAATTCTACTCTTTTTATAACGGAGGGAGATTCTGCAAGTGGTTCGATAACTAAAGCTAGAGATGTTAATACTCAGGCTGTATTTAGCTTAAAAGGGAAACCACTTAATTGTTACGGGCTTACTAAAAAGGTGGTATATGAAAATGAGGAATTTAATCTTCTGCAAGCTGCCTTGAATATTGAGGATGGAATGGAAAATTTACGCTATAACAATATTGTTGTAGCTACAGATGCTGATGTAGACGGTATGCATATTAGGCTTTTAATGCTAACTTTCTTTTTGCAGTTTTTCCCTGACCTTGTTCGTAACGGACATTTATATATACTTCAAACCCCGCTTTTTAGGGTTAGGAATAAGCAAAAAACAATTTATTGCTATAGCGAGGAGGAGAAAATTAAAGCAATTAGTGAGTTAGGGTCTAAACCTGAAATAACTAGGTTTAAAGGACTTGGCGAAATTTCACCTGATGAATTTAGTAATTTTATTGGTCAGAATATTAGACTAGATCCCGTTATTCTTAAGAAAGATGTTAGTTTAAATGATATGCTATCTTTCTATATGGGTAAAAATACTCCGGAGAGACAAATATTCATTATTGATAATCTTAGGGTTGAGCTGGATATTGCCGAAAAAGATTGAAAATAAGTAATTATTGCATTATTTAATTTCGAATCTATCCCAATCATTTCCTACGCGGAAACTTTGCCTGAAATCATAAAGAGAACTGTATGATAAAGTAGCTGTTTCAATTAATTCTTTGTCCGGCAATAATTGTGTGATGTATTCGCCTCTTGAGTTAATTATTGCGGAATCGCCGGAATAATCGTTGTTGTTAGCGTCATTTCCAACTCTGTTAATTCCTGCAACATAACTTTGGTTCTCTATAGCTCTGGCTATTAACAATGATTTCCAGGGGTGATTTCTTGGTTTTGGCCAATTGGCAACATAAATTAAACAATCATAATCGAATCCATCAGATTCGCTGTAATTATTTTTACTCCAAACCGGAAATCTAAGATCATAGCAAATAAGTGGTAGAAATTTCCAGCCCTTATAACTGATTATTACTTTATTCTTGCCTGCTGTATAATTATTATGTTCGCCGGCAAAGGTAAAAAGATGCTTTTTGTCATATTGGTAAAAGTTGCCATCTGGTTGTACCCAATAAAACCTATTATAAAACCTGCCGTTTTCTTTAGTAGCAACACTTCCTGCAATTACTGCATTTTTCTCAGCTGAAGTTTTAAGCATCCATTGAAATGTCTCTCCTTTAGCATCTTCTGCAATAGGGTAGGGGTTCATTGAAAAACCCGTTGAAAACATCTCCGGTAAAAGAATTATGTCAGTATTTTCTTTTATAGACAATATTTTTTCAGAGAACATCTTTCTATTCTCTTTATGAGATTCCCAAAACAGAGAACTTTGAATGATGGTTATTCTTATATCTTGCATAATACCTCTGCAGCTTTTTTAAGGGTTTCTTCAGATTTTGCAAAACAGAACCTTAAGGTTTTATTATTTACTGATGTAGAATAAAATGATGATACAGGCACAGATGCAACTCCAAACTCTTTGCAAAGCTTTTCTGCAAATATCATTTCATCCTCTTCACTTATTGCACTATAATCAAGTAGTTGGAAATATGTCCCTGATGATGTTATGGGCTTAAATCTTGAATTTTTTATATTTTCTAAAAAGAAATCTCTTTTCTCTTGATAAAAATTCCCAAGGTTTTTATAATTTTCCTTATCCTTAAGAAACTCTGCTATTGCGTATTGTACAGGTGTGTTAGACGCAAATACTGTAAATTGATGCACTTTTCTAAACTCCTTCATAATATTTTCCGGAGCTACACAGTATCCTGTTTTCCAGCCGGTTGCATGGAATGTTTTCCCAAATGAACATGTAACAATACTCCTTTCAGCTAGCTTAGGGTAGCGGCAAACACTCTGATGTTCATATCTGTCAAATATTATATGTTCATATACCTCGTCGCTTAATATTATTATGTCAGTATTCTTTGTAATTCTTTCCAGATTTATCAAATCCTCCGCTGTTAATATAGTTCCGGTAGGATTATGAGGAGTATTTATAATAATCATTTTTGTTCGTGGATTGATTAGCTTTTTTACATTATTCCAATCAATTTTGTAATAAGGTGGACTTAACTGAACGCTTATAGGCATCCCTCCGGCAAGTTTAATTGCAGGCACATAACTGTCATAAGCAGGCTCGAAAACTATTACTTCATCATTTTCCCTTATTAAAGAAATGATTGCTGAGAAAAGAGCCTGAGTGGCTCCGGCTGTTACTGTTATCTCGGTATCAGGATTATATTGTGCTGAGTACAAATATTCGGTTTTTTCAGCAATAGCTTCTCTAAGTGCAAGAACGCCCGGCATTGGTGCATATTGATTGTGACCCGACTTCATATATTTATGCACCAAATTAATGAGTTGTTCTGAAACAGGAAAATCAGGGAAACCTTGTGAAAGGTTTATGGCATTATTCTCAACTGCCATTTTAGACATAACTGCAAATATTGATGTTCCGGTTTTTGGAAGTTTTGATGTTAGGGTGCCTTGATACGAATTCATGATTTTAAATATTGTTATTTCTTTGAAAAAAGTTTTTTTTTGATTGACAATTAGTATTGTTTTTTAGTAATTTTATTGTTTTAATTGGCTTTTAAATAAAGCACAAAAATATAATAAAATCAGCAAATTTCAACGATTAGAAATTTCGAAATATTAAGTATAGTGTTTATTAATTTCCTAAATTCAAGTAATTAATGCAACTTTTTACGAGGATATAAAGTAAATAATATTTTTCAAGACAAAGGAGAAAGAAATTATCTTTCCCCTTGTCCTGATGGATAAAGTTTAAATTGGCTTTCCTCGT
>Ga0208244_100917_pt1 | contig 20823 bp, 21 predicted proteins | sample SubbioCR12Aug_5A_FD_184828 | JGI IMG/M metagenome (GOLD analysis project Ga0208244, IMG submission 184828) | Serpentinite rock and fluid subsurface biosphere microbial communities from McLaughlin Reserve, California, USA - CR12Aug_5A (SPAdes) | ecosystem: Environmental > Terrestrial > Deep... | reverse complement strand
CGCGGCCACGGTATGCGCCCGCACCGGCTCATCGCCCACGATGTGGCCGTCCCGAAACAGAACGTGCCGGCGCGCGTGCGCGGCGATGTCGGCCTCGTGGGTAACCAGGATTATCGTGATGCCCTGCTGCGAGAGCCGATCGAGCAGGCCCATGATCTCGCCCGCGGTGGAGGAGTCGAGGTTGCCGGTCGGCTCGTCCGCCAGGATGATCGCGGGGGAGTTGACCAGCGCCCGGGCGATGGCGACGCGCTGCTGCTCGCCTCCGGAGAGCTGTGTGGGCAGGTGCCCGGCCCGCGCGCCCAATCCCACCGAATCGAGCGCCGCGCGCGCGCGGGCGCGCCGGTCCGGGGCGCCGGCATACACCAGCGGCAGCTCAACGTTCTCGATCGCCGGCGTGCGCGGCAGCAGGTTGTACGACTGGAACACGAACCCCAGCCGCCGGTTGCGCAACCGCGCCAGCGCCTCGTCGTCCAGCGTGGTCACGTCTGTGCCGTCCAGCAGATAGGTGCCGGAGGTAGGCCGGTCCAGACAGCCCAGGATGTTCATGCATGTGGACTTGCCCGATCCGCTGGGCCCCATGATCGCCACGAACTCGCCCGGCTCGATCGCGAGCGAGATGCCGCGCAGCGCGTGGACCCCCACCCCGTCCATGCGGTAGATCTTCTCAACGTCCCTAACCTTGATCAGCGACATTGGGAAAACGCTAGCGCCTCACCGGCGGCCGACTCGGCATGAACGGGCTGGCCGGCTGCGATCGCGTGGCGTTGCCGCCCTGGCGGCGGGAGGGACCCAGGTAAACGGTCCGGCCCTGCTCTATGCCGCGGACGATCTCCACCTGCCGCCCGTCGGTGGCCCCGACCTCGACCACCACCGGGGTAAGCTTTCCGTTCTCCACGAGTATGAGGACCTTGGCATCCTGACCGCGCACCGCCTCCGCGGGCACGAGTAGCACGCCCTGTCGCTCGGCTATGACGAACTCGGCGTCCAGTGTCATTCCCAGACGCAGCTCCCTGTCGGGGTCTTCGACCTCCACTATCACCTGGTACTGGGTCACGTTCTGAACGACCGAGGCCTGCGGCGCGACGCGTGCCACCTTGCCGTTGAAGGTGCGCCGGGGCAGCGCGTCCGCGGTTACCCGCACGGCCAGCCCCGTCACGACCTTGGCGATGTCGGATTCGTCCACACCGACCTCGGCCTGCACCACCTGAACGTCCGCAATCACCATCACGAGGGTACCGCCGGCTCCTGTGCCGCCGATCACGCTCTGTCCCACCTGCACGAGCTGGCGCGCAACGATCCCGGCGATCGGCGCCGGAATCCGCGCCTCGCCCAGTCGATCGCGCGCCTGCGCCAGTTGCGCGCGGACGTTGCGGACCTGGGCCTCGGCCGCCACCACGTCCGCGGCCTGCACGCCCTCCGCCAGCAGCGCAGCCCTGGCCTGCGCCAGCGCCGCTTCAGCCTGCCGGACCTGCGCGCCGGCCACCTCGATCTCCTCGGGCCGGCTGCCCGCGGTGATCTCGCGCAGACGTGCCTGCGCAGACCGGAGCTGCGCCTGGGCCACATCGTGCTGGTTCTGGACCTGATCGAGCTGGGCGCGCGAGACCAGACCGTCGGTGAACAGGTCGCGCGTTCTGGCCAGGTTCGCTCGCGCCAGTTCCGCCGAGAGCTCGGCCTGCCTCAGGAGTTCCCGCGCCTGATCGAGCTGCTCGGGCCGCGAGCCGGCCACTACCTGCGCCAGGCGCGCCCTTGCGGTGGCCAGCGAGGCCTCGGCCTCGGCCACGCGCGTCCGGCTCTGCGCACGGGTCAGGACAAGCTGGCTGCGGGACTGCTCGAGTCGAGCCTGCGCCGAGGCGAGCTGCGCGGCCCGGGTCTCGTCCTCGGCCCGGGCATCGCGGTCGTCAATAACCACGAGCAACTGGCCCTTGGACACACGGTCGCCTTCCTGCACGTACACCTCGACCACGGTGCCGGTGGCGCGGGACCGAACCTCCACCTGCGAATACGGCTTCAGGGTCCCGGTGGCCGAGACGCTGTGAATCAGGCTGCCGCGCGCCACCCGTGCGGTGCGAGGCCCCTCATCAACCGGTTTCATGGCCGCACGGCCGCGGTAGATCCAGGCCCCGCCGGCAAGTATGGCCAGCGCGACTACGACGGCAATGATGCGTTTCACTCCGACCCTCCGGAAACAGGACTCTTGTTGTTTGACGCCGGGCTCAGGAGCCGCGTTGAGTCACATCCACCAGGAGCACGGCCTCGCCGTCCAGAACCACCTCGTCCCGTTGGTTGACACAGGACGTCCTGAGCCGGAGACGCCGCCGTTCGGCGTCGTAGGCCGTGACCTCGGCGGTTGCCGTGATTGTATCACCGATGCGGACAGGTTTGAGGAAGGTGAGGGTCTGGCTGAGGTAGATGCCCCCGGGACCCGGCAGGTACATGCCCAGGACCGCCGAGATCAACCCGGCGGTCAGCATGCCGTGGGCGATCCGCCCGCCGAACCGGCCGGCAGATGCGAACTCAGGGTCCATGTGCAGCGGGTTGAGGTCTCCGGTCAGATGGGCGTACGCCTCGATGTCGGCCTCGGTGACGGTCCGGGTGGCGGAGGCCTTCTGGCCGGGGGTGAAGCTCATCGCGCGGTCCACCCCCCGTCCATCGTCAGTGCGGTCCCTGTGACCATGACCGCGGCCTCCGAGCACAGGTACACCACCATCGCGGCGACCTCGGCGGGCTCGATCATGCGCTTGATCGCATGGGGCTCGAGCATGATGCGCTGCACCACCTCGGCCTCCGGGATCCTGTGCACCCGTGCCTGGTCGGCAATCTGGCCTTCCACCAGCGGTGTGCGCACGTAGCCCGGGCAGATCGCATTCACGGTGATACCGTGCTCGGCCACCTCCCAGGCGGCGACCTTGGTGAACCCCACGACGCCGTGTTTAGCCGACACGTAGGCCGATTTGAACGGCGAGGCCACCAACCCGTGCGCCGAGGCGATGTTGACGATCCGGCCCCAGCGCCGGCGGATCATGTGCGGCAGCGCGTACTTGGTGCACAGGAACGTGCCGCCCAGCAGCACGCCCACCAGATGGTTCCACTTGTCCTCGGGATAGTCCACGATCGGCGCGACGTACTGCAACCCGGCGTTGTTGACCAGGATGTCCAGCCCTCCGAAGGCCGCCGCGGCCGCCTCCACCATGGCGCGGGCGTCCTCGGGCCGCGAGACGTCCGCGTGCGCGAAGGTCGCGTCCCCGCCACCCTGCTCGATGAGCGCCACCGTCTGCTGCCCTCCCTGCTCATCGATGTCGGCAACGCAGACCCTCGCGCCCTCCCGCGCCAGGGCCAGCGCGATGGCCCGCCCGATGCCGATCGCGGCGCCGGTGACGATGGCGGCCTTCTCTTCCAGCATGGGCTGCGTCATTGCCGCACCTCCGCCCGGCCTGGCAAGGCCCGGTCCCTCTCCGATCAGACGTGCGCGTCGAGGAAGTTGAAGAGCGCCTGCCGGAAGGCTTCCGGTTTTTCGATATGCGGGGAATGCCCGCAGTCGGGAATGACCTCTTCACGATACCACCCGCCCTGGGCCCGATACGCATCAAGCACGGGGCGCATCTGGGCGACCATCGGTTGGGGTGGGTAGACCTCAGCGCCCGGCCAGTCGGGCACCACGCCCAGTTGGCCCAGGTAGCCGAAATCGAAGAGCGACGTATCCGACACGATCTGGTCGTCGGCGCCACGGATCCACAGCACGTCGGGTTTGGGCGTGATGTGGGCAAAGCCGCTCAGATTGCAGTATCTGGGCGAGATGGCGTTGTTCATCCCCTTCGTGCCCGGCGCCACGCCCGGCCAGTTCGGTGACGTCGTCACGTCGCCCGGGTAGTTGTCGTCGCCGACCCTTGTAGCCAGTAGCGCCGAGACGAAAACCTCTTCGCGCTCCCTGCCGGCCCGGAAGGGGGGCTTGAAGTAGAATGTATTCATCACCCTGCGGGGCGAGAGTTCGCTCTCCTCGCTTCGGTCGCCCGCGGCCAGCCGCCTGACGAACTCCGGGTTGGCCGTCCCGCCGCCTGAACCGGCATAGTCCGGGCAGCAGGGCGTGCCGGTAGCATCTCGCGTCCCGCCAAATCCATAGGGTGAGAGAGGAGCGATCAGGGTGAGGGATGCGACTTCGGTCGGGTGGTCGATAGTATACTGCACGGCGATGCCGCCGCCCACCGACCAGCCGACCAGGTGAGCCCTTCCAATCCCGAGGGCCGTCACCAGGGCGTGCAGGTCGTCGGCGAAATCCCGCAGGCCCCGGGTGGCGTCCACCGGCTCGGTCTCGGACTCACCGAACCCGCGTAGATCGGGCGCCAGGCCACGGTAGTGGGGCGGGATCGCTGCCAGCGTCTCCTCGAAGAAGCGGGCCGAGGAGACGTTGCCGTGGATGAAGAGCACCGGCCTCCCGGCCTCGGCCCCCCTGATCAGCAGGGAGGTCTTCAGGCGAGGGGTGGCGACGGTCTGGGAACCGATCCCTTCGAGCAAAGCCTCTGTCATACTGCACCCCCAGTCTAGAGCCGCAGGTACGCCTCCTTGACGTGCGGGCTGTCGAGCAGGTCACGGCCCGTACCCTGGAGGACGATCCGGCCGTTCTCCATCACGTACGCCCTACCGGCCAGGCGGAGGCTCTGCCTGACGTTTTGCTCGATGAGCAGCACAGAGACCCCGCTCCGGTTGACCTCGCGCAGGGCTGCAAAGACGGCCTGCACCATTATCGGGCTCAAACCGTGGCTTGGCTCGTCCACAAGCAGCACCTCGGGCCGGCTCATCAGCGCCCGCGCTATGGCGACCATCTGCTGTTCGCCTCCCGACAGCGTGCCGGCGATCTGCGAACGCCGGTCGGCCAGGCGCGGGAACAACCCGTAGACCTCTGCCAGGGTCTGCGGGGCGCGCGCCCATGCCGCCGCCCGGGCGAACGCCCCGAGCTCCAGGTTGTCCTGCACGGTCATCAGCGGGAACAGCTCGCGCGCCTCGGGCACGTGGGCGATGCCCTGCGCCACGATCTCGTATGGCCGCCGACCGCCGATCTCGGCCCCGCGGAACCGGATCGTCCCGCCGGTCGGGCGGATCAACCCCGAGATCGTGCGCAGCAGCGTGGTCTTGCCGGCGCCGTTGGCGCCGATGAGGGCCACGAACTCGCCGTCGGCCACCTGCAGGTCCAGGCTCCAGAGCACCTGGACCTTGCCGTACCCGGCCTGCAAGCCGCGCACCTCAAGCACCGTTGGTATCCTCCGTGCCCAGGTAGGCCTCGATGACCCGCGGGTGACCCGTCACGTCCTGGTAGCTACCCTCGGCGATCTTCTCGCCGAAGTCCATGACGATCACGCGGTCGGCCAGGTCGCGGACCACCCGCATGACGTGCTCGATGAAAAGCACCGCGACCCCTGTCTCGCACACGGCGCGGACCACGGCCAGCATCTCGTCGGCCTCGTGCGGCAGCAGCCCGGCCATTACCTCGTCGAGCAGCAGCACGCGGGGCGAGGTGGCGATCGCGCGGGCCATCTCCACCCGCTTCTCCCAGGCCAGGGTGAGATCCCTCGCCGGCATCGCGGCCCGGTCGGCCAGACCCGTGAGGGCAAGCACTTCGTCGGTCCGCCTGCGCGCTTCGGCGAGCGAGCGCTGGCGGCTCCCAAAGAGCGCGCCGACCATGAGGTTGTCGCGGACCGTCATCTCGGGAAACGGCTGGACTACCTGGAACGCGCGCCCCAGGCCGAGGTGACAGCGGTCCTCGGCAGGAAGGCGGGTGATGTCAACGCCGTCGAGCACGATGCGGCCCTCGTCGGAGGGGAAGACGCCGGACAAAAGGTTCAGCACGGTCGTCTTGCCGGCGCCGTTGGGTCCGATGATTGCGAGGATCTCACCGGCATCGAGGTGGAAGTCGAGGCGCCGCACTGCGGCAACGCCTCCGAACCTCTTTGAGAGGCTAGTCGCCGCCAGCAGCATCGCGCGACCGCCTATTCCAGAGGCTCACCAGTCCGCCCGGGAGGTAGAGGATGACCAGCATCAGGATCACTCCGTAGACCGCCAGGTACCCCTCGCGCAGCACCAATCGCAGCCCCTCTTCAAGACTGCGCAGGATGATCGCGCCGAGCACCGGCCCGGCCGTCGTGTAGACCCCGCCGAAGATCGCGGTCGCCAGCGCGGTTACGGACAGCCCGATCCCGAAGGTGTCCTCCGGGATGACGAAGAACAGGCGGCTCGTGGCGTAGGCGCCCACCAGCCCGGTCAGGGCCGCCGATAGGACGAAGGCCAGGAGCTTGGTCGCCACCACCCGCACGCCGAGCACCCGCGCGGTCAGCTCGCCCTGGCGGGTCGCGGTGAAGGCGTAGTGAAGCCGGGTGTGGCGGACCGCCAGGCTGGCGGCGACCACGAGCAGCAGCACGCCGAGGCCCAGATAATAGAGCCCTGTCTGATGCCCGCCCAGCAGCGGAGGCGCGGTCAGACCCACCGCCCCGCCGGTGAGGTCCAACGGGAGTTCCTTGAAGACCACCTTGACAACCTCGGCGAACGCCAGCGTGGCGATGGCGAAGTACAGCCCCTGCAGCCGCAGCGTGATTACGCCCAGCCCCAGGCTGACGGCGCCGGCCACCAGCGGTCCGAGCAGGAACGCGACCGGCAGCGGCACGCCGCGCAGCGCCGCGATCGTGTACGCGTAGGCGCCGAGCCCGAAGAACGCCGCCGGCGCCAGCGAGAGCTGCCCTGTGCGGGCCTGTATGTCCCAGGCCAGGGCCACGGCCGCGTTGATGAGGACGAACGTAGTCACCTGCACCACGTACTGCTGGTAGCCGCCTGCCGGGACCAGCGGCACCAGGAGCGCCACGACAAGCGCCGCAGGCCCGGCCCACCTCATGCCGGCCTCCATGAGCGCCACACCAGCGTGAAGAAGATGAGCAGAAAGAAGACGGCCTCGGCCGCGCCTCCGCCGCCCGGAACGTAGGTGCGCACGAACGCCTCCGCCGTCGCCAGGACCAGCGACGCCCACAGCACGCCGGTCAAGTTCCCCAGGCCCGCCATCACGATGATCGCGAACGCCTTGAGGACGAACCCGAACCCCATGTGAGGGCTGGCGCCGATCCGCACCAGGACCATCGTGCCGGCGATCGCGGCCAGCGCCGAGGCGATGCCGAAGGTGAGCAGGTAGATCCGGTCCACGTCCAGCCCGACCAGGTGCGCGCCGGTGCGGTTCTGGGCCACCGCGCGGATGCTCTTGCCTACGCCGGTCCGGTACAGAACGGCGTACATCCCGGCCAGCAGCGTGACCGACACGACGAGCGTGACCAGCGGGGCCACGCCTACCGAGACAGGGCCCAACGTCACCGCTGTGAGCTGGTAGGCGGTGTGAATCACACGGGGCGTGGCGCCGAACGCCAGCACCGCCAGGTTCTGCAGCGTTATGCCTATCCCGAAGGTCAGCAGCAGCGCGTTGAGCTCGGGGCCGAGCAGCACGCGCCGGATGCCGGCCTGGTAGATCACTCCGCTGGCTGCGAACATGACGGCGCCGGCGGGCACCAACGAGACGATGGGATCGATCCCGGCCAGAACGCTCAGCCAGTAGGCGACGAACGCGCCGACCATCAGGAACTCGCCGTGCGCGAAGTTCACGATGTGGAGCACCCCGACCGCCAGGGCCAGACCGGACGATGCCAGTGCGTAAGTCCCGCTCTGGATCAGCGCGTTGGCGAGCGTCTGAAGCATCAGATCCATCGGCAGCGCCTTCCCGGTGCTCCGTTCACCGAAACACGATCCGACCGCTCGCCCCGGCTATCGCCAGCGCCACGCCAGCGGACCGGCGGCCATGTGCTTGGGCCACACAGGCACGCGTCGCCCATCCCGGAACTGAAACACCATCCACAGGTCGGAGTCGAACCCCTGGTGGACGCTGGGGCTCAGCCGGCTGGGCTTGAACCGCAGCCGCCCGACAGGCGTTTCCGCGTCGGTCTTGGCCAGTTCGGCCGCGACCCGGTCCCGGTCGGTGGTGCCGGCCTTGTTCATCGCCGCGGTCAGGGTTGTAAGCGTCACGAAGGCCATCGGCGCCATGTACTCCTCGCTGAGTTTGCCGTACTTGGCCTGGTACTTCTTGACGAACTCCTTGGATGCAGGCAGCGGGCTGGCCGAGGTCCAACCGGCCATACCGGAGACGTCCCTGGCTACGGGGTTGCCCTCGAAGCCTACCGGCCAAGATGCCGGAGAGCCGAATATCAGCCGCGGGGCAAACCCGACCTCGCGGCTCTGCACGGCGATCGGCAGCGCGTCGGCGTCGAACCCGATCCAGAACAGCACGTCCACCGGGTGGCGCTTCGCGCGCGTCAGCAGCGCCGTGAAATCACCCGACCCGGTCTTGAACGACTCCATGAACGGCACGTCGAACCCGCGCCGGATCAGTTCAGCGCGGGTGTCTCCGATGCCCGCCGACCCGAAGGGGCCGTCCTCATAGAGGATGGCGATGGTGGATGCGCCGGTGCCGGTCCGCACGAAATCCATGAAGTTGAAGACCGCCTCCATGTTGTGGTACGCCCAAGGATGATAGTGGAACAGGTACTTGTAGCCCTCGAAGCCACGCTCCACGAGGGGCGAGGCCGCGCCCAGCATGGCGATCAGGGGCTCGTGCAGCTTTGCCGGCCCCACAATGCTGACCCCTATCGCGCTCCCGAAGATGCCGGTGATCGCGTGGACCCGGTCCACCGTCACGAACTTGGTGAAGATCGGCACCCCCTTGGCCGGCAGGTTGCCGTCGTCCTCGATGAAGACCTGCAGCCGGCGGCCCAGTACCCCTCCGGCCTTGTTGATCTCGTCCAGGGCCAGCCGATAGCCGGCCTCGGCCGCCTTGCCGCTGGCCGACGCCGGACCGGTCAGCGGCAGTGAGATCCCGATCCGGACCTGCTCACGCTGCGCCAGGCCTTCCGTTCCTCCCAGCGCCAGCAGGGCCACCACCACGAATGCGACCGCGAGCGTTCTCATTCTCCACCTCCATGGATGCCTTCCTCGATCAAGAACTCGATCACGAGCCGGTTGAACTCCGCCGCCTGCTCCCAGAAGAAGAGGTGCGACGAATCCTCGAAGAGATGCAGACGGGCATGCGGAATGCCGTCGGCCAGCAGCGCCGCGTTCGCGGACGGTACGATTCGGTCCCCGGTGCCGTGGCAGACGAGTGTCGGCGCGCGGATCGCACGCAGCCGGTCCGCGGCATCGTGCGCAGCGGCCGCGGCGAGCTGACGGTGATAGGCGTACAGCGGCTGGGGATGCGCCAGGCGCCAGGCGATGTGGTCCTCGATCGCGTCGGGGCAGGTCCTCCGGTATTCCTCCGTGGTCATCAGCGCGACTGATCGCAGGAGGTCGGTCCGCGGATCGCCGGTCCGCTGGACCAGCACCTCCACGGCTTCCTGGGGAATCGGCACGCTCCTAGGTCCGCCTGGTGACGTGCAGCACAGCACCAGGCGGACCAGCCGGTGCGGGTATCGTAGGGCGAACTCCTGGGCGATGAACCCGCCCATCGAGGCGCCTACCAGGTGCACGCGCGCGATCCCCACCGCGTCCAGCAATCCGGCCAGGTCGTCGGCGAACATCGCGATCGTGTACGGCTCGTCCGGCATCGCCGACTGCCCGGCGCCGCGGTTGTCCACCGCGATGACGTCGAACCGCCCGGCCAGCACAGGCGCCTGGTGGCGCCACAGGCGGTGGTCGCCGCCCAGCCCGGGCACGAGCAAGACGGCAGGGCCATCTCCTGCCCGCTCGTAGTGCAACGTGACCGCGCCGGCCGTAACCTGCGGCATCGGGCTAGCCCTCCACGGCCTTCCCGTACGTTTCGCGCAGCACGCGCTTGAGCACCTTGCCCGCGGCGTTGCGGGGCAGAGCTTCGACGAACGCCACCCGCTTGGGAATCTTGTATCGGGCCAGCCGGCCCTGACAGACGGCGATGATCTCCTCCGGCTCGACATGGGCCTCGGGCCTGAGCACCACCAGCGCCATCGGCGCCTCGCCCCAGCGGGCGTCGGGAATGCCGATGACGGCCGCGTCCAGGACCGCCGGATGCTGGTAGAGGGCCTGCTCCACCTCGGCGGGATATATGTTCTCTCCGCCCGAGATAATCATGTCCTTCTTGCGGTCGGCCACGTAGAGGAACCCCTCGTCGTCCGCGTAGCCCAGGTCCCCGGTGTGGAACCACCAACCGCGGAAGTCGCCCGCCGCGGCCCCGGTGCCCGCCGCGGCCGGATCGCCCGGCCGCTCCGGCGGCGAGAAGACTTCTGCCGTGGCCTCGGGCAGGCCCCAATAGCCGGAGAACAGGTTGGGGCCACGCAGGCAGATCTCGCCGATCTCACCCGACGGGAGGTCGCATCCGGCATCGTCCATGACGCGCGCCTCGACGTGCAGGGTCGGCGGACCGACCGAGCCCTTCTTTCGGAATGCGTCCTCAGGCGGCAGCATCGTGGCCGTGGGTGCGGTTTCGGTAAGTCCGAAGCCCTGCTGGAGCAGCAGGCCGCGCTGTTCGAACTCCTCGATCACCGGGAGCGGGCAGGGTGCGCCCCCCACGCCGAACCGGACGCCGCGGTAATTGCCCTGTTGGAAGGTGGGTGTTTGCAGCAGCGCCTGGTAGATCGCCGGCACGCCGAACATCGCGGTGACGCCTTCGCCCCGCAGCAGGCGGCAGGTCTCCTCCGGGTCGAAGGTGCGCTGAATGATCAACCGACCCCCGACGTGGAGCGTGGGCAGCGCGTAGAGCCCCAGCCCGCCGATGTGGAACATCGGCAGGACCGTCAGGGTAACGTCGCGGTAGGTGAGCCCGATCGCCGTGCCGATGTTGATGCTGTTCCATAACTGCGTGCCCTGGGCCAGCACCGCGCCCTTGGGCCGGCCGGTGGTGCCTGAGGTGTACATGATGATGAGCGGATCGTCGAAGGCGCCCTCCGCATCGCTCCCCGGCGCATCGCTCCCCGGCGGCGTGTGGACGGCTTCCTCGTACTCATCCCCAACCAGGACCAGGGGTGCCGAGAGACGCGCCTCTGCGCAGGCGGCGCCTGCCAGGTCGCGGTGCTCGGGGTCGGCGATCATCAGAGCGGGCGTGCTGTCTGCAAGCTGGACGGCCAGCTCCGGCGGGGTCAGCCGCCAATTGAGGGGGACCATGATAGCGCCCAGGCGTGCCAGAGCGAACAGCACTTCCAGAACCTCGACCCGGTTGAACGAGAGGACTGCGACCCGGTCGCCCCGGCCTATCCCTCGCCGCCGCAGGCCCGCGGCCAGCCCGCGCACCCGCGCGGCCAGATCGCGATAGGTGAGCCGCCGATCGCCGTCCACAACGGACAGACGGCGCGGCGTGATGAGGTCACGCCGGTCGAGCCAATGCCAGATCCCCTGCATCAGCCATCACCCCATCGGATGGCCACCGCGCCCCAGGAGTAGCCGGTGCCGGCGCTGACCGCCACGGCCAGCATGCCGTCCCGCAGCCGGCCGGTTCGGCGGCCCTCGTGCAGCGCCACCAGGGGGTCGGCCGCGGAGAGGTGCCCGGTCTCCTCCAGGTAGACCGACTGGTCCTCGCGCAGTCCCAGCGCCGCCAGCAGCTGGTCATGGAGCGACCGCTTGGTGTGCAGCACGGCCAGGAACCCTATCGCGTCGGGGTCATGCCCGCTGCGCTCGCAGGCGGTGCGGATGACCTGGATGAAGTTGGTGATGGTCAGCGGGTCGAGACGCGCCTTCATCCCCGCGGGATCCGGGACGTCGAAGGAGTGCATGCCGCGCGCGACCGTCTCGGGGCTCGCGGGGTGCACCGAACCGCCGGCCGGCACCATGACGTCCATGGCAAACGCGCCGTCGGTGAGGAAGGCGCCCCCCAGGATGCGGTTGCTCGAGTGGCCGCGCCGCAGCAGCGCGGCCGCGGCGCCGTCGCCGAAGTTGAACATGAAACGCGAGCGCGCGTTCTGATAGTCCAGCAAATAGGACTCGCGGGACCCGGCCACGACCAGAATCGTTCGGAGCGTCGCGTCGGAGCGCAGCATGTCCGCCGCCACCTTCAGGGCGATCGGCCCGCCGGCGCTGGTGTTCATAAGCTCAAAGGCGTGCGCCCGATGGAGCCCCAGCGCGTGCTGGATGCGCGGGGCCACCGGCCATACATAGTAGTCCCGGTGGTAGCTCCCGAAGTAGATGACGACGTCAATCTCCTCGGCTGGCGCCACCGAGAGTAGGGGGCGCGCGGCCTCGATGCACAGGTGCGAGAGGTGCTCGTCTGGGGCGGCGATGTGCTTGCTCCGCAGGCCGAACTTCTCCCGCACGACCTCGGCGGGGATGCCGGACCGGCCGGCGACTTCCTCGGCGCTCATGATCTGCGCCGGGAGGTAGACCGCCAGGTCCACGATGCCCACCGGCGGGATCATGGCTCGCCTCCCCCGTCCCTCGGAGCCGGCGCGGCTGCGGGCGCCAGGCCCGAGGCGATGAACTCGAACATGCTGTCCAGGGCGCGCCGCGGCAGGCCGGAGCGGTTCCACAGCGAGTAGCGCATCCCAATGAAGTTCCCGATGCCCATCAGGCAGTACGCCAGGGCCTCGGGGTCGGTGCGCCGGATCTCCCCGGCGTCCATCGCCGCGGATAGCCCCCGGATGTACCCCTTCGCGAGACGCCGGTAGTACCAGCGGTAGGCGGACGGGTTGACGGACTCGGCCTGCAGCACGATGCGGTACAGGTTGCGGTGCGCAATGACGAACCGGAGGAAGGTTTCGAAGCCCTTGCGCTCCACCGCCAGGCGATTTCCGGCCCCGGCCACCGCCTGTTGGATCGTGTAGCGCAGGGACCTGCTGAGGTGGCGCACGAGCTCGGCGAAGATCGCCTGCTTGCCGGGAAAGTAGACGTAGAAGGTGCCCTGCGCGACCCGGGCACGGCGCGTGATGTCCGCCACCGAGGTGGCGAAGTAGCCCCGCTGGCCGAACTCCGCCTCGGCGGCGTCCAGGAGTTGCTGCCTGGTGCGCCGCCCCCGCTCTCCCTTGGGATGGGTAACCGGTCGGCGGTTATCTGGCAGGTGAATCACCCTTCAACTTTGAGGTTTCGCCACACCGTTCGCCGTGCCGATCCGATCTCCTGCTTCGTTGGGACTACCCGGGGGGTTGGACGGCCATCTCACGCGCCGCGAGCTTCACGGCGTTCACGATGTTGTGGTACCCGGTGCACCTGCACAGATTGCCCTCCAGCCCGCGCCGGATCTCCTCGTCGGTGGGCTCGGGGTGCCGCTCGATGATCTGCAGCGCGGTGAGCAGCATGCCCGGCGTGCAGAACCCGCACTGCAGACCGTGCTCCTCCCAGAAGGCTTCCTGGATCGGATGGAGTTGGCCGTATTGGGCCAGGCCCTCCACGGTCAGGATCTTCCCGCCGTCGGCCTGTACGGCCAGCACCGTGCACGACTTCACCGCCAGGCCGTTGAGCATCACCGTGCACGCCCCGCAACTGGTGGTGTCGCACCCGATGTGCGTGCCGGTCAGCCCCAGCACCTCACGTATGTATTGCACGAGCAGGAGCCTGGGCTCCACGTCGTGGGTCGCTGTGACGCCGTTGGTCGTAATCGTTACCTTCAAGCCCGCTTCTCCTCCCCCGGCGGCGCGCGGTTCAAGGCGCCATGCTACATCCCTGCGTCTTCTTCGACGGAGCAACGTATCCCTGCGAGGCGGCTTGCGCCGGGTGGAAATCCGCCACTACAATGGCGGTGCGATGCCACCGGACGGCGGCGCAGCCGCGACCCCCAGCCTCCCGAACCGTATCGTCTGGACCCCCGACCCCGCAGCGGCGCAGGCCAGCCGCCTGCAGCGGTTCATTGAACGCCACGGGATGGGCGACTACGACGCCCTCTACCGCCGCTCGATCGAGGACCCGGCCTGGTTCTGGGGCGCGGTGGTCGAGGACCTGGGGCTACGGTGGCTGCGGCCGTACGACCGCGTGCTGGATACCTCCCGCGGGATCGAATGGGCGCGCTGGTTCACAGGCGGCGCCACCAACCTCACGGACAACGCGCTCGACCGGCACCTAACCGCCGGGGAGGGCGGCAGGACGGCCGTGATTTGGGAGGGCGAGGACGGCGGCACGCGCACGCTCACGTACGCGGAGCTGCACGACGAGGTGTGCCGCTTCGCATCGGCGCTGCGGGAACTGGGAATAGGCCCGGGCGACGTGGCCGGGGTGTTCATGCCGCTTGTGCCTGAAGTGGTCATCGCGACGTTGGCGCTGTCGCGGATCGGCGCGATCTACGTTCCGATCTTCTCGGGCTTCGCAGCCCCCTCGGTCGCCACGCGGCTGGCCGACTGCGGGGCGAAGTTGCTCATCACCGCCGACGGCTTCCAGCGGCGCGGCCAGACTGTCGAGATGAAGCGCACCGCCGACCTGGCCGCGGCCCAGGCGCCGGGCGTCCAACGTGTGGTCGTGGTGCGGCGCCTCGGAATTCAGGTGCCCTGGACCGAGGGCCGCGACCTCTGGTGGCACGACTTGGTGCGCGACCAGCCGAGCGATGCGCCGGCCGAGGCCATGGACCCGGAAGATCCCTACATGATCATCTACACCTCGGGCACGACCGGCAGGCCCAAGGGCACCGTGCACGTTCACATGGGGTTCCCGCTCAAGACCGCCATGGACATGGCGTACTGTTTCGACGTCGGGCCGGACGACCGCGTCTTTTGGTACACGGACATCGGCTGGATGATGGGACCCTGGCTGATCCTGGGCACGCTCTGGCTGGGCGCGGCGATGTTCCTCTACGATGGGACGCCCGACCACCCCGGCCCTGACCGCCTGTGGGAAATGATCGAGCGGCACCGCGTCACGGTGCTCGGCATCTCGCCCACGGCGATCCGGGCCCTGATGCGCCACGGCCCTGATCTTCCGCGACGCCACGACCTCGGCAGCCTGCGCATCCTGGGCAGCACCGGCGAGCCGTGGAACCCCGAGCCGTGGAAGTGGTACTTCGAGCACGTCGGCGGCGGCCGGCGCCCGATCATGAACTACTCGGGCGGTACCGAGATCTCAGGGGGGATCCTGTGCTGCGACCCGCTCCACCCGCAGGCGCCCACGGCGTTCACCGGACCCATCCCAGGCATGGCCGCGGATGTCTTCGACGAGCACGGCCGTCCGGTGCGCGGCGCGGTGGGCGAGCTGGTGCTCACCCAGCCCTGGCCTGGGATGACGCGGGGTTTCTGGCGCGATCCGGAACGCTACATTGAAACCTACTGGTCCCGGTGGCCCGGGGTCTGGGTGCACGGCGACTGGGTGCGCGCGGACGAGGACGGCTTCTGGTACATCCTGGGTCGCAGCGACGACACCCTCAACATCGCCGGCAAGCGGATCGGGCCGGCAGAGGTCGAGTCGGCCCTGACCTCGCACCCCGCGGTGGCCGAGGCCGCGGCGATCGGCGTGCCCCACGAGATAAAGGGCGAGGTGGTCGTGTGCTTCGCGGTGCTCCGGCCCGGGTACGAGCCCGGCGATGAACTACGCCGGGACCTGAAGCAGGTTGCAGTGGCGCACCTGGGCAAGGCCCTTGCCCCGGATGACATCCGGTTCGTCCGCGACCTCCCCAAGACCCGCAACGCCAAGATCATGCGGCGGGTGATCCGCGCCCGCTACCTGGGCCAGGATCCGGGCGACGTTTCTTCGCTGGAGAACCCGCAGGCGGTCGAAGAAATCCCGACGCTGCGCTGACCAGGGCCTGCGCGCCGGAGCCTGCGCTAGCGCTGCATGAAAGGCATCTCGATCTCCCTTTGGTCTCCCACCGTCGTGATCCCCGGGATGTAGATCACGATCCGCCCAGATTCCCAAGTGATCCGTACGTTGACGTAGCGGATGGAGCCCACCGGGATAGCGGTGATCGGATGCGGAAACGGCACCATGTAGAACAATCGCCCCTTCATTTTGGCCCCGGCAGGGGTGCCGAGTCGGACGAGCTGCCCCGGAGGGATCATGGGAGGGCCCGGAGGGCCGAACGCCAGGAAGCCGCCGCCCGAGGTGCGCACAAGATAGAAGGTATAGCATCGGCCGCCTGCAATGACGACGTTGCCGAGGGACATGGCGCGGTCGAAACAGAAAGCGTCTCCCCGGCGCGACACGACATCAATCTTCGGCTTGCCCATGGCCTCTGGTGGCTCAGGCCTGGCCTGCGGCTCGGCCGAGGCAAGCGCGGCGGGAACGAGCAGCCACACCGCCACCAGCGCGCCTGCCAGCCATCGCTGAACGCTCATCTGGATCACTCCTTTCCTCGCTCTCCCTGGTCTACGCTCTCCCCGCGCGGAATGTTCCCCAGCCTGCGGCGGATCTGGTGGATGACCAGCCGATCCACGGCCGACGGCAGCACCGTGTTGAGCGCGATCAGGACCCCGTAAGGCCAGGGCAGTACGCGCCGCGGCCTCGGCCGGTCGGCAAGCCCCACGATCGCCTCGGCCACCCGGACGGTGTTGGTCCGCAGCCACCTTGGACCGGTCACCCTGATGGGGTTAGGCTTCCTCCGCGCGCTGAACTCGGTGCCGGAAACCGGTCCCGGGGCGACCACGCAGACATGGATCCCCTGCGGCCGCACCTCGCGGCGCAGCGCCTCGCTGAAACCCTCCAGGCCGAACTTGGAAGCGTTGTAGATCGTCGTCGTCGGGGTCGCGATCTTCCCGGCCACCGAGCCGACGTTAATGATGACCCCTCGCCCCTGCGCCTGCATGACCGGCAGCACCGCGCGCGTCAAGAGAATCGGCGCGATCAAGTTCATCTCGATCTGGGTCAGGATCTCGTCCTCGGGCAGGCGTTCGAGCCAGTCGTAGCGCCCCAGTCCGGCGTTGTTGACCAGCACGTCAATCGTGCCGTAGCGCGCCAGCGCCGCTTCCACGATCCGGGCAATGTCCTCCCGCCGCGTAAGGTCGGCGGGCACGACCAGGCTGTCGTGGATCTCGGTGGCGAGTTGATGCAGGCGCTCGGCCCGGCGCGCCACCAACACCACTCTATCTCCGGCGCGGCCGAACCTCCTGGCCGTTGCTGCGCCGATCCCGCTCGACGCACCGGTAACGATAACTGTACGGCCGCTCACGAGCGGTGCGCCTCCTCGTCGGCCGAGGGCGGCTCGGGGTCCGCAGCGCCGCACCAACTGACGGTCTGGACCGGAGGCATCGGCTGCTCGTTCACCAGCAGGCGGAAGACGTCGCTCCGAGCATAGTGCCCGGCCACGTCGAAGTCGAACTTCCCCTGGACGACCTGCCCGAGGTCGAGATCCGCCGTCAGGATGCCCTCCTGACCGAACAACGGGCCTGCCAGGTATTCTCCCAGGGGGCCGACGATCGCGCTCCCGCCGCGCGAGAGGACCTCCGGCGACTCGGACAGCTCGTCCAGCACCTCAAGGTCGGCCGGGTACATCTCCCTGGTCACGAACTGGCAGCAGGACAGCACGAAGCACCGCCCCTCACACGCGATGTGCCGGATCGTGGCCTGCCAAGCGTCGCGCGAGTCGGCGGTGGGCGCCAGATAGAGTTCCACGCCCTTCGCGTACATGCTCATCCGCGCCAGCGGCATGTAGTTCTCCCAGCAGATCAGCCCTCCCAGCCGGCCGTAGGGGGTATCCAGTACCGGCAACGTGCTGCCGTCACCGGCCCCCCAGATGTACCGCTCCGCAGCGGTGGGCATGAGCTTCCTGTGCTTGGCCAGCAGCCGGCCGTCAGGACCGAAGTACAGCAGGGTGCAGTAGACCGTCCCGCGGCTGTAGGTCTGGTCGCGCTCGATCACGCCGATGGCCACGTAGGCCTGCGCCCGGCGTGCCGCCTGCCCGATCGCGTCTGTGGCAGGCCCCGGCACCTCGACGGCATTGGCCCAGTAGCGCGCCCACGCCTTCCTGCCCTCGACGGTGCGCCCACCCACGCGCGTCCCGAACCGTAGACCCCACGGGTACGCCGGAATGAACGCCTCTGGAAACAGGATCAGCCGCGCGCCCTCATCCGCGGCCGCGTCAATCAGCCGAGAAGTCTTCTCCACCGTGGCCTCCCGATCCATCACCGCCGGGGAAGCCTGTACCACCGCAGCGCGCACCCGTGCAAACTCGTCGCCCATCGTAGGCCTCCTTAGCTGAACAGCCTCAACCTCCGAACCATGAAGAAGCCGAACACCATCGGCAGCCAGAACGTCAGGCCACGGAAGGCCAGCGCGACGATCGTGGCCTGCGGAGCCGGCACGCCCAACGATACGAAGACCAGGATCATCACGCCTTCCACCACCCCGACCCCTTCGGGGATCGGCGACATCTTCCAGAACAGGATGCCCATCGCGTAGCCCGCCACCAGCATGCCGGGTGCGATGGGCCGGCGGAACGCCAGAAAGAGGGCGTAGAGACTCGCCAGGTTCACCAGGTGCGCGGCGAGCGCAATGCCGAGCGGGCGCCCCAACCGCCGCGGGCGAGCGCCGATCGCGGCCCCGGCCTGGGCGAACTCATCCGCGTTCCGCTCGGCCCAACCGGGCCTCAGGGGTACCGGGCGTCGGAGCCAACCGGCCAGCCGGACTGCGGCGCGCTCGATCCATCCCAGGCCGCGGCGCAACTGCGCCGGCCGCCACAACCCAAGCAGCAGTATGCCCGCGAGCCCGGCGGTGCCCAGCAGCAGCAGGACGGCGCCGGTGATCTCGTAAGGATGGAGATGGTGCCGCAGGAACAGGTGGACCAGTCCGACGATCAGGACCGCTGCGAAGGCGCATGCGTCCGCCACCCGCACCAGCAGGGTGCCGGCCAGGGCGCGGGCCGGAGACTGCCCGCGCCGGGCCGCGTCGTCCACGAAGAGCGCCGAGCCGGCCGTTCCCCCGCTGGGCGCCAGGGTGTTGATCAGCAGCGAGGCGAGCAGCACCGGGAGCAGGTCGCGCCCGCGGCCGTCCACCTCCACCACCCGGAAAGAAGCCTGGAAGAGCGCGGCGTACGCGGCGTAGTACATCCCCTGCAGGAAGGCCGCCGCCAGCACCCACGGCCACAGCCCCTGCCGGAGCGTCGCCACCAGGTGCTCGATCTCGGTGAGGCGGGCCACGACCACGACCACGAAGGCGATCACGAGCAGTACCAGCAGCCACCTGCGGATCATCATTTCTACCGCCGTACCCCCAGGCCGCGAATCGAGAGCGCAGCCGTGGGCACAGTTCTACGAACGCCTGCCACTCTCTTGCTCTGGTATCATGGTGGCTGATGCCGGCGGTTCGGATCCTTGCCTTTGCCGACCTCCACGGGCGGAGCGAACGCGTCACCCGCGTTCGCGCGCTGGTGGCCGAGCACGCCCCTGATCTCGTGGTGCTGTCGGGCGATCTGACGCACGTTGACGCCGGGGCTGAGGCGCTCGCCCTGCTCCACACCCTGCCGGTCCCGGTCCTGGCCGTACCCGGCAACATGGACGGCGCGCATGCGGTGGACGAGATCACGCGCCACGGCGGGCTCGCCGGGGAGATGCCCGTGGTCATTCAAGGCTTCTCCTTCGGAGGGCAGGACGTACGGACCGCCTGTGACGTGCTGGTTACTCACGAGCCTCCGCTCGGCACCCTTGACCTGACCTTCCTGCGCACGCACGCCGGATCGCGCAAGGCTCTCGATCTGTTGTTGCGCTACCGCCCACGCGTGCTGGTATGTGGGCACATCCACGAAGCACCCGGAATTGAGCGCCTGGAGGAGACGCTGGTCGTCAACTGCTCGATGGGCAACGGCAAGAACGCGGGCGCATTGATCGAGCTCTCCGAGGAGGGCGCAGACGCCAGGCTCCTGGGGTGGCCGTAATCCTGGGGTGGTCGTGATCCTGGGCGCCTGCGTGCCGCCCGTTATTGTGTCTTCGTGCCGCAGTCGGCGCAGAACTTCGCCCCGGGCGCAAGCTTGGCCCCACACTCCGTGCAGTGGGCTTCGTCCTGGATCTTAGCGCCGCACTCCGGGCAGAACTTCACCTTCTTGGCCAGCGGGGCATTGCAGTTCGGGCACGTCGCGCGCGCGCCTTCTCGCCAGCTCTGCTCCTTGAGCATCGAGCGGTCCTCTTCGGCCATCTTGGAGTGCGCCCAGATCTCCTCAACGGTGCGGCTGGACTGCGCCGCGGCCATCTCGACGCCCAGGTCAGGGGCGCAGGACTTGCAGAGGCCCTTCTGGACGCTCCAGCAGTTCTTGCGGCACACCCAGATGGAGCAACGGGGGCACTGGATGAACTCCGGCCGCAGTTCCGCCATGGCTTCCGTGAAGGCCGCGTCATGCGCCTTCTCCCAGCTAGCCGACCGAACGCGCTCGGAGAGGTCAGCCGCCCTGCCGAAAACCCCTCCGAATAGGCTGCTGGCAGCGTCCATCGCACCGGTGACCGCGCCGGTGACGGAGGCCCGGAACGTGGTGCGAAAGCCGGTCCCGCATCGGTCGCAGTTGACCTCGAACTGGAAGCCCCTGTTGGTGCTCAGGTCGGAGTAGTTGCTGGTGAACTCGATCTTCCCGCTCATGCCGACGCCCCCATGGTGAGATCTCCTCCCTCCGAGTTCTCGGCCGGGGCGCTCCGCTCCTACCTGCCCGTCATGAGCAGCCCGCGTCAGTTCGGAGGCTGACGCGGTGGCATTCTAGGAATAGCCCTACCGAACCCGCCGTTTCTCCGAGCGAATGAAAGCAGATGGCAAGCTTCATACGCAAAAGGGGGCAAGGGACATGAGGTCGGCAATGTTTATCATCGTGATGCTGGCGGCGTTGATGCTATCGCCGGGCGTGGCGACGGCCCAGCGGGGAGTCTACGGGGCGTGGATCTCTGGTGCGGAGCAGGTTCCAGTAGTGACAACGACCGCCGTGGGCTGGGCTGCGTTTGAGCTGACCCCGGCCGGACTGCGATACTCGTT
>Ga0208244_100916_pt1 | contig 20824 bp, 20 predicted proteins | sample SubbioCR12Aug_5A_FD_184828 | JGI IMG/M metagenome (GOLD analysis project Ga0208244, IMG submission 184828) | Serpentinite rock and fluid subsurface biosphere microbial communities from McLaughlin Reserve, California, USA - CR12Aug_5A (SPAdes) | ecosystem: Environmental > Terrestrial > Deep... | reverse complement strand
TGGGTCGAGCATCCACTTGATGGCAGTCGGGATGACTCCCGGCGCGGCCAGCGGGACAATATGACTCGGTACGATATGCCCGGCATTGCCCGCCGAGCTGCCCTGCCCGATGGCGGCTTTGTCGAGCACGGTTACCCCCCGACCCGACTTGAGCAGGTAATAGGCGGCGCTCAACCCAATCGCCCCGCCGCCGATGATGAGAACGTCAGTTTTTGTGGTCATGGTTTTCTCCAGAAGTGACAGTCACCTTTAAGGTTACTGTCACTTTATTCCATCGCCAAACGGGTCGCGCACGTCGATGAGCAGCTGGCCTTCGGTCATTACCCAGGCTTCGCCGGTGATGGTTGGGATGATGTCCTCGCCTTCAATCTGGACTCTGCCCTCGAAGATGCTCCCGACGATAGATTGCTGCCGCCAGACCTGACCTTCTGACAGTTTACCATCTTCCGCCAAACAGGCCAGTTTGGCGCTGGTGCCGGTTCCGCAGGGTGAGCGGTCGTAGGCTTTACCGGGGCATAGGACGAAGCTCTGGCTGTCGGCCCTGAGCACAGACGAAGGGGAGGAAGGGGCGAACAACTCGACATGGTCAATCTCGTGCCCGTCGAGGGCGGTGACGCCCCTTTTGGTGTAGGCTTCGCGTAGCCGCCAGGCGAAATCGGTCAGTTGTTCCAGGTTTTGCAGGGAAACTTCCAGCCCGTGGTCGTGGCACAGGAAAAACCAGTTGCCGCCCCAGGCCACATCGCCGTGAACGATGCGGCCGTCGATTTCAACGGCGACATGCTTCAGCAGCCGGTAGGCGGGCACGTTGCGGACGGAGACACGGTTGGGGTAGCCGGAATCCGCCCCGGCCGGGTGCAGGGTCGCTTCCACGATTCCGATCGGGGTTTCGATGCGATACGTCCCCGGCTGAATCTTTTGCTGATAGGAGAGCGAAGCCATCAGCCCAATCGTGCCGTGACCGCACATGCCGAGGTAGCCGACGTTGTTGAAGAAGATGACTCCCAACTGGCAGGTCGGGTCGGCGGGCTGGACGAGTAACGCGCCAACCAGTACGTCGTTGCCGCGCGGTTCGCAGAGCACCTGGGTGCGGAAGGTGTCGCGTTGTTTGAGCGTAGCCAACTGCCCGGCAACGGAACCCGAGCCAAGGGGCGGAAAGCCCTCGCTGATTAAACGGGTCGGTTCGCCGCCGGTGTGAGAGTCCAGAAACGGGATGCGCCTCATTGCGTCCTCCATAATCCACTCAGTTTTAACCGCGAAGCGCGCCAAGAACGCCACCCTTGCACCGCCCGCAAGGGCAGGTGAGAAAATCAAAAAAACTTAGCGCTCTCCCTGGCACCGCCCGCCACCGTTCGTGCCGCGAGCACGCCGGTGCGAGACGGCAGGGCAGGTGTTGCGGTCTTAGCGGTTAGATGCTCTTAAAGATGCGCTCGAATTCGGCTTGGTCGTCATCGAGCAGCGGCAGGAGCGGGCGGCGGGGTGGGCCGACCTCGAAGCCGAGCAGTTCACAGCCAAGTTTGACCTTTTGGGTGTAACTGCCGCTTTCGAGGTTGCGCATGAGCGGCATTAGCCTGTCCATCGCGGCGCGGGCGCTGACGAAGTCATTTTTGAGCGCGGCCTCCAGCACGGCGGCGTGTTGGCGCGGGGCGCAGGAGGCGCCTCCGCCGATCCAGGCGGTGTTGCCCCACAGGAAGTAGTCGAGGGCCTGGTCGTCGGAGCCGCAGATCATTTGATAGCGGCTGCCATAGCGCAGGCGGAATTCGTAGACGCGGCTCATATCGCTGGAGGCTTCCTTGATGCCGATGACGTTGGGCAGGTCGAGCAGGCCGTCCATGACTTCGTAGCCGACCTCGGTGCCGGCGCGCCAGGGAAAGTTGTAGAGCACTATCGGGAGGCTGACGCTCTGGGCAACAGCGCGGTAGTGGGCGAGCAGTTCGCGCTGGTTGGGGCGCGAGTAGGGCGGAACGGCGACCATCAGCGCGTCGTAGCCGATTTTTTCGGCGGCCTGCGAGTAGCGGATGACGTCGCGCGTCGCGCCGGAGTTGGTCCCGGCGATGAGCGTGGCACGTCCGTTACCTTTGTCTTTGACAAACTGGAAGAGCTCCAGCCGTTCGGCTTCGCTCAGGGCGTAGACTTCACCGGTTGTCCCGCCGGGGACGAGGCCGCTGATGCCGTTTTCAATGAGATACTCGATTAATTGAGCCAGGACGGGGTAGTTGATGTTCTCGTCCGTGTCGAAGGGGGTCACGATTGGTGCGTAAATGCCGGTTAGTTTCATGGGTTCTCCAGACAGGAATGGGATTGCTTTGATTCTATCAAAAAAGACGTCCCCGGCCCATTTTTGCTGGACTGGAAACGTCTTTTGCCCCAATTTGCTCTATGTTGACCAGGTTATTCCTGTATTTTCATCTTGTTCTCCAGCCAGCGGACGGCGCTGGAGAGCAGCAGGGTCATCGAAAGGTACAGGAAGGCAACCACGTTGAAGGTTTCGAGGAAGCGAAAGGTCGAAGCGCGCCGCAGGCGTCCGAGTTGGGTCAGTTCGTTGACCGCCAGAACGGTGACGAGCGATGAGTCTTTTAACAGGGATATGAAGTCGTTGCCCAGCGGCGGCAGGACGCGCCGGACAGCCTGGGGTAGGATGACAAAGCGCATGGCTTGAAGGTAGTTCATCCCCAGAGATTTTGCCGCTTCCATCTGTCCTTTGCTGATGGATTGGATTCCAGCCCGAAAGACTTCGCCTTCGTAAGCGCCGTAGCCAATCGCCAGGGCGACGATGGCGCGTACTTCCATCGGCCAATCGCGGATGGAAACAGGGATACCCATGCCATTAAGGATTTCCACCAGCGCCGGGACGACGCCGAAAGCGATATAAATAATCAATACAATCAGCGGGATGCCGCGTATCATCTCAACGTACAAAGTGGCGAGATTGAAGAAGAAGACGTTTTTTGAAACGCGCGCCAGACCGGTCATCAGCCCCAGGATTGTGGCAAAAACAAATGATAGCAGGGTAATGCGCAGGGTTGTGGCGATCCCATCCAGCAGGTAGATGAAGGTTTCGCGGTAGTTGCTCGAACCGACAATCAGGCTTGAAACTGCCAGGCCGAGCAGGGCCAGGGCAATCGCCCACCAGGGCCACTTGGAAGCGTCTACCCCTGGCAGGAGGCTGGGGCGTTGCGGCATTTTTTCGGTCGTTTCCATTTTTCCTCCCGAAAAGTGGATAAAAATCAGCCGGATGGCGGGCAAAAGCCCGTCCATCCGGCCTGTGTGCTTACAGGTTTTTTAGTCGGTCAGTCCCCATTTTTTGTTGAGGCTGTCGAGGGTTCCATCGGCTTTCATTGCCTCAAGGGCGGCGTTGAAGGGGGCCACCAGGTCGGAGCCGGGCGGGAAGACAAAGGCCAGCTGCTCGTCGGAGGTAATCTGACCGGCAATCTTGAGTTTGCCTTCGTTTTCACCCATGTAGCCGGAGGCGGTCACGTTGTCGATGACAACGCCGTCGATGTCGCCGCTAATCAGGGCCAGGACAGCCGCGCCAAAGTCTTCGAAGGCCTGGATGCTTTTGTCGGGGAAGGTGCTCTCGGCCACGATGGCGTTGGTCGTGCCAATTTGGGTGCCGACCAGTGCGCTGGCATCGGATTTGAAGGTTTCGACATCGCGGGTTTCGTTGGCGCGGGTCAGCAGGACCTGCCCAACCGTAACATAGGGAATGGAGAAGGCAACGGTCTGGGCGCGCTCTTCGGTGTAGGTCACGCCGTCGGCGAGAACGTCGTATTCATTCGCGGCCATGGCAGGGAAAATACCATCCCAGGCGGCTTGCTTGTAATCAGGCACGCAGTTGATGCGCTTGCAGATTTCGTTGACGGCGTCGTAGTCCCAGCCAACGCCCTGGCCCGAGGCTTCGTCGATGCTGTTGAAGGGCGGATAAGCATTTTCCACCGCGATGGTGATGGTTTTGCCGCCCAGGTCGGGCAGACCTTCCTGGGCGGTTCCGCTGCCGGTTCCGCCGGTTGCCTGTCCGCCGCCGCAAGCAGCCAGCGCCAGGCTGAGAATGATGATCAGGCTAAAAAGCGATAGGGTTTTCTTCATTTTTCTCTCTCCTTATTGAGGCGGGTTTGCCACACATGTGGCAAGTTTTGAACAATTAACCATATAGCAGTTTTCGCTAAAAGGCAAGTAGAAACGTTAAATTTTTAGCATGTCTTTACGAATAAATTCCCTGTTGTCGCGATGGTACAATTAAAAAAATAAACCCATACATACTTTTTGGAGCAAAAATGACCCCAATTTTCCCGTCTGCCGAATGGCTTGAGTCTTTCAAAGACAAACTCAACAGTGATCAGAAATATGCCGAAATTGCCAGGAACTGGGAAGGCGATATCTACTTCATCGTCGACCCGGAGGGCAAACTTGAGCAGCAAATTGTGATGTATCTTGACCTGTGGCATGGGCAATGCCGGGCGGTTGAGGTTGTGGAAGATATTGCCAAATATTCCCCTGCGTTTACGCTCAGGGCGGCTTATGGAAATTTTGCGGCTGTTGTTAGCGGCAAACTTGATCCGATGCAGGCCATGATGACCCGCAAGTTGGATGTCAAAGGCAACATGGCGGTCATGATGCGCAGTGTGCCCACTGTGCTCGATTTCGTGCGTTGCGCCCGGGAAATCACCAAAGAAGTTTTGTAGCGTTAACTTGCGCTTTGGATGACGTAGTCCACCATCAAGGCCGGGATGTTGACGCCGGTGGTGGCGATGCTGTTGCGAAACTCCATTGTGTGGTTGACTTCGTTTATCGTGTAGCCATTGTCTGTTTCAAAGACATCGACCGCCAGCAGCCCGCCGCCCATCGCCTGGGCAGTCCGTCGGCAGATGTCGCTCAGTTCGGGGGTCAGGGGACAATTGCTGGCTTGCCCGCCGCGGGCGGTGTTGGTTATCCAGTTTTCGGAGGCGCGGTAGATGGCGCAAATCGGCTCGTCGCCAATCACAAAGGCGCGGATGTCGCGGCCTGGCTTGTTGATGTATTCCTGGATATAAAAAACCTGGTGGTGGACGCCCAGACTGGCTTTGTGCTCGATGAGCGCTTCGGCCATCGAGTGGCTGTCCACTTTGGCGAGCAGGCGCCCCCACGAGCCTACCACCGGCTTCAGCACGCAGGGGTAGCCCATCGCCTCAACCGCCTGCAGGGCCGATACTTCGTCAAAGGCCATGTAAACCTTGGGGGTGGGGATTCCGGCGCTGGCAAGAATCTGGCTGGTGACGTATTTGTCGCCGCAGCGTTCAGCCACTTCGGGGGTGTTGACCACGGTCACACCGTTGGCCTGGAAAATTTTCGAGATATAGACTCCGCGTGAGTACGAGATGGAACGCTCGAAGAGGATATCCACCGTTTCGGGGGATTGGGCGATGTCGAAAAAGCGCTCGCCGTCATTGATACGCACGACTTCAACGTTGGGGCGTTTTTCCAGTTCTTCGAGCAGGTGTTTTTCTTCGACGCGCAGGCGGGTGTATAAAAAGCCGATTTTTAGCATGTTCTCTCTCTTTTGTAGTAAGGGCGACCCTTCAAGGCCATAATGGGTGATTATTTGCGCTGGGCGGGTCGCCCCTACGCAACATCCCAATTACCGCTTCCGTCATCCCACCCGTTGTCAGCGTCCCGCCCAAATCAGGCGTGACCTGGCCTTCGGCGATGCAGGTTTCGACGGCGTTTCGGAGACGGGTAGCGGATTCTGTTTCACCGAGGTGTTCCAGCATCATCGCTGTCGCCAAAAAGGTTGCGGTGGGGTTGGCTTTGCCCGTCCCGACCAGCGGCGGCGCGGAGCCGTGCACCGGTTCGAACACGGATGCTTCAGTGCCAATATTCCCCGATGCCGCCACGCCCAGCCCGCCGACAAACATGCAGGCCTCGTCGCTCAGGATATCGCCGAACAGGTTGGTGGTGACGATGACTTGGAACTGCTCCGGTGCGCGGACGAGTTCCATGGCGCAGGTGTCAACCAGCATTTCGAGCATTTCGATGTCGGAATATTCGGTCGCAACTTCGAGCGCGACCTGGCGGAACAATCCGCAGGTTTGGCGCAAGACGTTGGCTTTGTGGACAACATGAACTTTTTTGCGTCCCGTTTGGCGGGCCAGGTCGAAGGCCTTGCGGATGATCCTCTCTGAGCCTTTGCGAGTGATGATCCGCTCTGTGATGGCGCGGTTGCCATCGTCTTCGAGGCGCTCGACGCCGGAATACAGCCCCTCGGTGTTTTCGCGGACGAGCAGCATGTCGATGCCGGGACGCGAGGAAGGGTGCGGGATGGAGCGGGTTGGCCGCAGGTTGGCGTATAAATCCAGTTTTTGGCGCATGCGCACAACGGGAGAAAAATAGCCGGGGATGTTGGGCGGCGTTGTAACGGCCCCAAACAGCGCGGCGTGCGAGCTGCGGATGGCGTCCAGCGTGGAATCAGGCAGGGGCGTGCCGAGGCGCTCGTAGGCGCCGAATCCGATCTCAGCGCGGGTAAATTCCATATCCAGAGGCAGGGCGCGCAAAACTGCCTGGGCAGCGTCGATCACTTCCGGGCCGATGCCGTCGCCGGGGAGAAGGGTGATTTTGTAGGTCATAATTTTGTTCCGGCTAGGGGCGCAGCATTGCTGCGCCCCTACTGCATTAATTCCTGAATATTGTGTTCTTTCAGGAAGTTCACAATCCCACCCGCGTCGGCGATTTTGAGTACGAAATCGGGCAGGGGCTGGGCCTGAAAGGTTGCCCCGCTGGTCAGGTTGCGGATCTGGCCGCTGGCCAGGTCGGCCTCGACTTCGTCGCCTTCGCTGATGCCCAGAACGGCTTCCGGGCATTCGAGAATCGGCAGGCCGATGTTGATGCAATTGCGGAAGAAAATACGCGCAAACGAGGGCGCAATGATGCACCTGGCCCCTGAGCCTTTGATGGCAATCGGCGCGTGTTCGCGCGACGAGCCGCAGCCAAAGTTTTGCCCGCCAACGATGATGTCGCCAGGTTTGACGTTTTTGGCGTACTCAGGCTTGACCTCGCAAAAGACGTTCTTGGCGAGTTCGAGCGGGTCGATGGTGATGTTAAAACGGCCGGGAATGATCTCGTCCGTGTTCATGTTTTCTTCAAAAGTCCATGCTTTTCCCATGATGTCTCCTAAATGATGAATGCAGAGTGCAGAATGCAGAATTTGAAACGCGGAGCAGAATTATTCTGCATTCTTCATTCCGTATTCTGCATTAGATATTCGCGCGGGTCGGTGATTTTACCGGTCAATGCCGTGGCCGCGGCAGTGGCCGGGCTGGCGAGGTAGATTTCTGAAAGCGGGCTGCCCATGCGTCCGATGAAATTGCGGTTCATGGTGGTCAGGGCGCGTTCACCCGCCGCCAGAATGCCGCCATGCCGCCCGATGCAGGCTCCGCAGCCGGTGCCGGTGACGGTGCAGCCGGCGTCCATCAGGATTTCAATCAGGCCGTTTTGCATGGCTTTTTTGTAAATCCGCTGGCTGGCCGGGGTGACGATGACGCGCACCAGCGGATTGACGTGTTTGCCCTTGAGCATATTCGCCACGATTTCCAGGTCTTCGTAGCGGGCGTTGGTGCAGGTGCCGATGTAAACCTCCTGCACTTCCAGCCCCTCGACATCTGCCAGCGGTTTGACATTGTCCACGTCCGGGTGGCAGGCTACCTGCGGGGTCAGCGCCGAAACGTCAATTTCAAGAACGCGCTCGTAACGCGGATTAACCGGGCGAATCTGCTCGAACTGCCCCTGGCCCCTGGCGGGAGTTTCGTTTTCGAGATAATCAATCGTCACCTGGTCGGCGGCAATCAGTCCGCATTTTGCCCCAATTTCAGTAGACATATTCGGGAAGATGATGCGCTCGTGCATCGGCAGGGTCTCGATATACTCGCCGCCGAACTCGACCGAGCGGTAGGTGCCGCCGTCCATACCGAGCAGCCCTGCGATGTGAATCATGACATCCTTGGCGTAGACTCCCGGCTGGGTTCGCCCGCTCAGTTCGATGCGGATGGTTTCCGGCACTTTGAACCAGCACTTTCCGGTGACCCAGGCCACCGCAATCTCGGTCGAGCCGAGGCCCGCGCCGAATGCGCCCATCACGCCGTAGGTGTTCGAGTGCGAGTCCGCGCCGATGACGATTGCGCCGGGAGTGATGAATCCCTCCTCAAGCATGACCTGGTGGCAGACGCCCTGCATAAACAGGTGCGGAAGTTCCTGCTCCTTTACAAAATCCAGAATTTTGCGATGATTTTCCGCTGCCATCACGTTCGGGGCCGGGTAGGCGTGGTCGAGATGCAGCACCACCCGGTTTTTGTCATGAATCGGTTTGCCAATCTCCCGAAAGGCTTTAATCGCAAGCGGGGTGGTGTTGTCGTGGCTCATGATGTAGTCCACGTCCAGCAGGACGATTTCGCCCGCCTGGACGGTTCTCCCGGCTTTGCGGGAGAAGATTTCTTCGATTAAAGTACCCATAGAATCTCCTTATTGGGGCCGGTAGGGGCAACCCGCCCGGCGCATAAAAATCATTTTTTCTGGCAAGGATGACTTGCTAGATTGTTTGCTGGACGGCCTTGAAGAAGGGTCGCCCTTACTTGCCGTTATATTTTTTCAACACCATGCGCGTCTCGCTGCGTTTGACACCCTGCACCGTGCGGATTTCCTCAATAAGATTATTCAGCGCCATCACGTTTTCGACCTCGACGAAGGCGCTGACATCGAAATCACCGGTGATTTCGTAGACGTTTTTGACATTGGTGAACTCGCGCAGGCGGCGCACAACGGATGTGGTGTAAACGTGCGACTCGACCTCCAGCATGACCATCGCGTTGATGTTGTGGGGGATGATATCGATCTCCCTGCCCGTGACCTGCTCGGCGATTTGGAGAATGTCACTGTCGAAAAGTTGTTTACGGTCGTCGCCCAGGCTTTTGATGCGGGTCACGATGACTTCCAACTCTGCGGCGCTGACCTCGATGCCGTACTCGTCCAGCCGCGAAGCAACCGCGCTTTTGCCGGTGTACTTGTCAATTACAATTTTGCGCTCGCGTCCCAGCAGGGCCGGGTCGAAGGGTTCGTAGGTGCGGGGGTCTTTGAGAATGCCGTTTGTGTGGACTCCGCTTTTATGGCTGAAGGCGTTCTGCCCGGTAATCGGTTTGTTGGGAGCCAGGAAAAAGCCCGAGACTCGTTCCAGGTACGAGGCCAGCTCCATCAGCGGCTCGAGGTTGTATTTCTGGACCCCCTCCAGGTTGTGAAAAGCGACGATGGTTTCGGCCAGGTCGGGGATGCCGGTGCGTTCCCCCATCCCGTTGACGGTGGTGTGGATGCAGTTGGCGCCGCCGCGGATGCCGGCCATGCCGTTCGCCAGCGCCAGGCCGTAGTCGTCGTGGCAGTGCAGGTCAATCTGGCAGGGCAGCAGCCGCTCGCGCAGCGCGGAGACGCGTTCGGCCATGGTATGCGGCTGCATGATTCCCAGCGTGTCGGCGAAACTGATGCGGTCGGCCCCGGCCTCGATCGCCATATTGCAGACCGAGACCAGAAACTCGAACTCGGTGCGGGTGGCATCTTCGGGCGTGTAGCGCACTTTGAGTCCCAGGTTGCGCGCATAGGCAATGTGCTCACGGATGATGTCAAGCGCCTGGTCTTGGGTTTTGTGCAGTTTGCTATCCAGGTGAATTTTGGAGGTGGCGTAGAAAATTGCCACCCGGTCTGCGCCGCAGGCTTTGGCTTTGTCAATACCGGAGCGTGCGGCGATCGAATGGGCAACAATCTCGGCTTTCAGCCCCAGCCCGGCAATCCGCTGGATGGCTTTGGAGACGTTCGGCGAAACCGACGGGTCGCCCGCTTCTATCATCTCCACGCCGACCTGGTCGAGCAGTCTGGCGATTTCGATTTTTTCGTCAACCGTAAAGTTGACATGCGGCGTCTGTTCGCCTTCGCGTAGGGTGGTATCTAAAATTTCGAGCATAAGTTCTCCTCTTGCAGACCTGACAGGTTTTACCATGACCTGCTCGGACAAAATACTTTGCGACGCCTGACGCTTCTCCGTAAGGGTGCACCGGAAACCTGTCAGGTGCACCGGAAACCTGTCAGGTCTTGAAGAAAATAAAAAAACGCGCCCTCCGGTTTCGGAGAGCGCGTCGGCATGACAGGCAGGTAGAATGAACTACAGCATTATTCTGCAAAATCCCTGTTGAACCGAAAAACGCCCACAAATCCGAACCGTAGGTACGGAAGTGGGCTGGCGCTTAGCCTTGGCGTCCATCAGGGTAACAGGGCGTGTACTCATATAAGCCGCTATTCTACCAGCCATGAGGAATGTGTCAACCTTTTTGGTGGTAAAAATTGTGTAAACAAATTGATTTCTGTAAAAATTCCGTAAAAGAAGACACCTTGCCAAAATCTGCCCTTGACTACACAACCCGGCGCGACTATACTCCCGCGGATTATGAAATCATTCAATGTTTCCAAGCGTCTGCCCCGTATTCGTCGTACCTGCTTCCATAGTGGAAGGTCGGGCGGTTCGCGCTTGCTGCTGTAATACAGCAAGAAGAAATCATGCAAACCCAGGTCCTCCTTCCACGTGAAGGAGGACTTTTTTGTGCCATTTTTGTTCCACAGGAGAAATTCCATGATGCGACACCAGGATGTGAAGAAAGTTGTGCTTGCCTACTCTGGCGGCCTCGATACCTCGGTCATCGTCCCCTGGCTCAAGGAAAATTACGGCTGTGAAGTCGTCTGCTTCTGCGCCGATGTCGGCCAGGCCGAAGAATTGGACGGGCTGGAAGAAAAAGCCCTCGCCAGCGGCGCCAGCCAGTATTTTGTGCGTGACCTGCGCGAGGAATTTGTGCGTGATTACGTCATCCCGGTACTCAAGGCTGGGGCGGTTTACGAGCGCAAGTACCTGCTTGGCACCTCGATGGCCCGTCCGCTGATTGCCAAGCACATGGTCGATATCGCCCACGAAGTCGGCGCGGACGCCATCGCCCACGGCGCGACCGGCAAGGGCAACGACCAGGTGCGCTTCGAACTGACCACCATGGCCCTCGACCCGCGCCTGAAAATCATCGCTCCCTGGCGTGAATGGGACATCCGCTCGCGCGAAGACGCCATCAACTATGCCCAGGCCCACAACGTGCCTGTGACTGCCACCGTCAAATCCATCTACAGCCGCGACCGCAACCTGTGGCATCTTTCGCACGAAGGCGGCCTGCTCGAAGACCCCTGGAACGAACCCGAAGAGAGCATGTACCTGCTCAGCGCCTCGCCTGAAAATGCCCCGGAAGAACCCGCTTATGTCGAAATCCAGTTCGTTTCGGGCAACCCGATGGCCGTCGATGGGCAGAAGATGTCGCCCGCGGATTTGCTTTCCTACCTGAACAACGTTGGCGGCGCGCACGGCATTGGCCGGGTCGATTTGGTCGAAGGCCGCCTGGTCGGGATGAAGTCGCACGGTGTCTACGAAACTCCCGGCGGGACCATCCTGCTGGCCGCTCACCGCGAACTCGAATCGCTGGTGCTTGACAAGGAAACCATCGCGTACAAAGACACCGTCGCCATTAAGTATGCCGAGCTGGTCTACAACGGCCTGTGGTTTGCGCCCCTGCGCGAGTCGCTGGCGGCTTTTGTCGACAGCACGCAAGGCCCCGTCACTGGAACCGTGCGTTTGAAACTTTATAAAGGCAACGTCATCGTCGCCGGGCGCAAGAGCAAATTCAGCCTGTACCGCGAAGATTTCGCCACCTTTGGCCAGGAAGACGTCTATGACCAGTCTGACGCCGAGGGCTTCATCCGCCTGTATGGCCTGTCGCTCAAAGTCCGCGCCCTGAACGGACTGCCGGTTTCAGGCCTCGAAATGCCCCAGCCTGATTATTCTCGGTTCAAACGGGATTAAGTTCAATCTCGCGCAAAGGCGCAACACCTGCCCTGGCGGGCGGTGCCAGGGAGAGCGCCAAGTTTTTTGATTTTCTTTGCGAACTTTGCGTCTTTGCGTGCAATAAAGGATGACCAATGTCATTATGGAGCGGCCGTTTTCACGGCAAACTTGACCCCCAGGCCTGGCTCTTGAACGCCTCGCTGCCCTTCGACCAGCGCATGGCCGAACAGGATGTGCGCTGCAGCATGGCCTGGGCCCAGGCAATTGAATCTGCTGGCGTCTTAACCGCCGCTGAAAGCGCTGAAATCCGCGTCGGGCTGGAAATGATCCTGGCCGAGTTCAAACACAGCGCGTTTGCCTTTCAGGAAGAAGACGAAGACATTCACTCTGCCGTTGAGCGCCGCCTGAAGGAACTGGTCGGCCCCGTCGGCGGCAAACTGCACACCGGGCGCAGCCGCAACGACCAGGTTGCCACCGATTTTCGGTTGTGGCTGCTCGACCACATCCCGGCCCTGCGCGCCGCTATTCGCGACCTGCAAAGCGCCCTGCTCGAGCGCGCCGAAACCGATTTTGGCGTCCTGATGCCCGGCTACACCCACCTGCAACGCGCCCAGCCGATCCTGCTCTCGCACTGGTGGCTCTCGCACTTCTGGGCGCTCCAGCGCGATGTCGAGCGCTTGTGGGATTTGACGGAGCGGGTTGCCGTGCTGCCGCTGGGATGCGGCGCCCTGGCTGGTACGCCCTTCAACATCGACCGGGATGCGCTGGCCGCCGCGTTGGGTTTCACCAGCCCCAGCCCCAACAGCCTGGACGCCGTCTCTGACCGCGATTTCGCCGCTGAATTTTTGTTTGTGGCCGCGATGACCGGTACGCACCTGAGCCGCTTCTCTGAAAACATGGTCTTGTTCACCACCGCCGAGTTTGGCTTCTTTGAACTTTCGGACGCCTACGCCACCGGCTCGAGCCTGATGCCGCAGAAGAAAAACCCCGACATGTTCGAACTCGGACGCGGCAAAGCCGGTACCCTGCTTGGCCTGCTGACCGGGCTGATGGCGACCCTCAAGGGCCTGCCCTCGACCTACGATAAAGACTTGCAGGAAGACAAACCGGCCGTTTTCGCGGCTTTTGACACCCTGACGGTGTTATTGCCTGTGCTGGCGAATGCCATCCGCACCCTGGCGGTTCACCCCGAACGGATGCTGGCCGCGCTCGACCCGGCCATGCTCGCTACTGATTTGGCCGATTACCTTGTCGAAAAGGGAGTCCCTTTCCGCGAGGCGCACGAGGCCGCCGGGAAGGCCGTCGCAGCCGCCGCCGAGCAAGGGACGAGTATCGAAGCCCTGCCGTTGGAAACGTACCAGTCCCTGCATCCCGGCTTCGGGTCGGACGTGCGCTCTGTCTTCGACATGGAAAAAAGCGTCAGCCGCCGCAAATCGTTTGGCGGCACCGCGCCGGAGGCGGTCAAAGTCCAAATCCAAAAGGCGAAAGAAGTTATTAGAGATTAGAAAATCGATACTCGATACTCGGATATCGAATAACAAATATCGAGTATCGAATAACGAATTACTCAACCACAAGGAGAACCAAAATCATGAATACAATCTGTCCCGAATGTGAAGCTGAAATCACCCTGGCCGCCAACGCCGAGGTCAACGAAATCATCGTCTGCCCCGATTGCGGTGTAGACCTTGAAGTAATTTCCCTCAACCCTGCCAAGCTGGAGCTTGCTCCCATGGAAGAAGAAGACTGGGGCGAATAGCATGAACGGACGCTTAAGGATTGGCGTGCTGTTTTCGCGCATCAGGGTCGAGGAGAAGTGGATTTTTGCGGCCCTTGAAGCGCGCGGCATCGATTATGACCGGCTGGATGACCGAAAAATCCAGTTTAATCTGGAGGACCCGTCGCCCTGGCGGCAGTATGACGCCATCTTGGAGCGCAGCATTAGTTACACCTCCGGCTTGAACGCCCTGCGGATTCTCAACGCCTGGGGCATCCCGACGGTCAACACGGCGCGGGTGTCTGAGACCTGCGGCGACAAACTGGCGACCAGCGCGGCCCTGGCCAGTGTCGGATTGCCCCAGCCTGAGACACATATCGCTTTTTCGCCTGAAGCAGCCATCGAGACCATCGAGCGCATGGGCTACCCGGTCGTGCTCAAGCCGGTCGTCGGCTCGTGGGGACGGTTGCTGGCCAAAATCAACGACCGTGACGCCGCCGAAGCGGTGCTCGAGCACAAGGACATGCTCGGTTCGGTGCAGCACTCGGTTTATTACATCCAGGAATACATCCGCAAGCCGGGCCGCGACATCCGCGCTTTTGTGGCCGGAGACCGCACCGTAACGGCCATTTACCGCCGCTCGGAGCACTGGATTACCAACACCGCCCGCGGCGGCGAGGGCGAGATGTGCCCCATCACCCCTGAACTGGACGAGTTGTGTGTGCGCGCGGCCCAGGCCGTCGGCGGCGGTGTGTTGGCGGTGGATGTGCTCGAGCACCCCGACCGCGGCTACCTGATTAACGAAATCAACCATACAATGGAGTTTCACTCCCTGATGCCCACCACCGGTGTCGATATCCCCGGTATGATTGTGGATTACACTGCCGAAGTGGCGCGTGGAAAGGTTAGCGTTTTATGATTCGAGCCGGAATTGTCGGCGGGTCGGGCTATGCGGGCGGGGAGCTTATCCGCCTGCTGACAGCCCACCCCGAAACCGAAATTGTTTTTGCGACCTCGCGCGCCAAAATGGGCGAGTATTTCTACCAGTCGCACCCCAACCTGCGCAAGCAGACCTCACTGACTTTTGTTTCGCCCGAAGAAGCCAGCGAGGTGGATGTCCTCTTCCTGGCGACGCCGCACGGACAGGCGCAGAAGGAAATCGAACAGTATGCCGCGCTGGCGGGAAAAATCGTCGACCTTTCGGCAGATTTCCGCCTAAACGACCCGGTGGCCTACGAAAAATGGTACGGCGAAGCCCACAAAGCCCCCGAATGGCTGTCGAAATTCGTTTACGGCCTGCCCGAAATCCGCCGCGAGGAACTCAAATCTGCGACCTATGCCAGCGGCGTGGGCTGCAATGCCACCGCCACTAACCTGGCGCTTTTGCCGCTGGTCAAGGCCGGACTAATCGACCTGGAACAGAATATCTTCGTCGAACTCAAGGTTGGCTCCTCGGAGGGCGGCGCGGCGGGCAATCCCGGTTCGCACCACCCGGAGCGCAGCAACGTTATCCGCACCTTTTCGGCTTTTGGACATCGCCACACCGCCGAAGTCATTCAGGAACTCGGCCTGCCCAACGTCACGCTGACGATGACCTCGGTCGACCTGGTGCGCGGCGCGCTGGCAACGGCGCATGCCTTTGTTAATAAGGGCGTGGCCAACAAGGATTTGTGGAAGGCCTACCGCGCTATTGCGAACGATAATCCGTTTATTCGGGTGGTCAAGGAACAACGCGGCATCTACCGCGTGCCCGAACCCAAAATCCTGGCCGGTTCCAACTACGCCGACATCAGTTTCGAGCTTGATTTCGAGACCAACCACGTCGTCGCCATCTGCGCCATCGACAACCTGATGAAAGGCGCGGCGGGAACGGCTGTCCAGGCCATGAACCTGATGTTTGGGTTCGATGAGACGCTGGGGCTGGAATTTCCGGGATTGCACCCCATCTAAAATTCAGAATTTAGAATGCAGAGTGCAGAATAAAACCATTTTTAATTTATGGTGATCTGTTTTTCTGCACTTTGCTTTTTATTCTTCATTCATCATTCTGCATTCTGAATTGAGATCTTATGAATTCATCCATTACCGTTGTCAAACTCGGCGGCACCGAAGGCGTGGATTTTTCCGCCATTTGCCAGGACGCCGCCAAACTGCTCGCTGAAGGTCAGCGCCTGGTGCTGGTGCACGGCGGCTCCGCGGAGGCGAATGTCCTTGGCGAAGCGCTCGGCACGCCGCCCCATTTCATCACCTCGCCTTCGGGCTACACCTCGCGCTATACCGATCGCGGCACGCTCGAAGTCTTCTGCATGGCCGTCAACGGCAAGGTCAATACCCTGCTGGTTGAGCAGCTCCAAAAGCTGGGAGTCAACGCCCTCGGCCTGAGCGGCCTGGACGGCAGGCTGCTGCTTGCCAACCGCAAGGAATCGATCCAGTCGATTGAGAACGGCAAGCGCAAGATCATCCGCGACGATTACACCGGCAAAATCGAATCGGTCAATGCCGGGCTGCTCAACCTGCTGCTGGATGCGGGTTATCTGCCGGTGGTTGCTCCGGTGGCGTGTAGTCAGAATGGCGAAGCCCTCAACGTCGATGCCGACCGGGCCGCCGCGATGGTGGCGGGTGCGCTCAAGGCTGAAAACCTGCTGCTGCTGACGGCTGTCCCCGGTTTGATGCGCAAATTCCCCGATGAAAGCACCCTGATCAAGAATCTTCCGCAGTCCAAGCTCGACGAAGCCATCCAGTTCGCCGAAGGCCGCATGAAGAAGAAAGTTCTCGGCGCGCAGGAAGCCCTGCAGGGCGGCGTCAAACGCGTCCTCATCGCCGATGGCCGGGTCGAGAATCCGATCTCGAATGCGCTCTCTGGCAATGGAACAACAATGCAGAATTCAGAATGATGAATGCAGAATGCAGAATAAAATTCATTGCTCTTGAAAATTCTGCATTCTCGATTCTGCATTATCTTTTGGAGTTTCTCATGGCCGATAAAACCGCTCCCGACTTGAAAATCCGCACCAAAGCCTTTGCATTGCGAATTATCCGGCTATATCAGAATTTACCCAAAAGCGGTGAGGCGCAGGTGATTGGAAAGCAGGTTTTGCGCAGCGGAACATCGGTTGGCGCGCAATATCGCGAAGCCTGCCGCGCCAAATCGCAGGCAGATTTCATCAACAAGATGGAAGGTTCACTGCAAGAACTCGATGAAACTGCTTATTGGCTCGAACTCCTTATCGAAAGCGGTATTCTTCCCGCCGATCGTCTTACTGACCTGACCAAAGAAACCGAAGAACTCACCGCCATCTTCGCCGCATCCATCATCACCGCCAAAAAGAAGCGCTGACCTTTTCCCTCATTCTGCATTCTTCATTCATCATTCTGCATTGGACTTGCTATGAATATTATCGAAATCGAATCTAAACACACCTCCGGCCTGTACGGCAAACAACCGATCATCTTTGTCCGCGGACAGGGAGCCTTGCTCTTTGACATCGACGGTGTCGAGTACATCGACTGCAACTCCGGGCATGGCGTTGCCAACCTCGGCCACGCCCACCCCAAAGTCGCCGCCGCGATCGCCGACCAGGCCACCAAGCTGATCACCCTGTTCGAAACCTTCTACAACGACCAGCGCGCCGCCCTGATGGGCAAAATGGGTACCCTCGTGCCGGGCCTCGACCGGGTCTTCTTCTGCAACTCTGGCACCGAGTCGAACGAAGCCGCCATCAAATTCGCGCGGCTCTCCACCGGGCGCAGCCAGATCGTGGCCGCCATGCGCGGTTTCCACGGCCGCACGCTTGGCGCGCTTTCGGCCACCCACAACAAAAAATACCGCGAACCTTTTGAGCCGCTCGTGCCGGGCTTCAGCCACGTCCCGTTCAACAACATCGAAGCCCTTGAAAAAGCCATTACCGAGGAAACCGCCGCTTTCCTGATCGAAGTCGTCCAGGGCGAGGGCGGCGTTTACCCGGCGGATGTGGAATATATACAGGCCGCGCGCCGGATCTGTGACGAAAAGTGCGCTTTGCTGATCGTGGATGAAGTCCAGAGCGGATTCGGACGCACCGGCAAGCTGTTTGCCGTTCAACATACGGGGGTCCAACCCGACATGTTGTGCTGCGCGAAATCGCTGGCGGGCGGGGTGCCGATGGGCGCGGTTTTGCTTGCGCCGACGGTGCAAAACCTGACCCCCGGCACGCACGGCTCGACCTTTGGCGGCAATCCGCTCTCGTGCGCTGCCGCCGTTGCCGCGCTGACCGCCATGGAGGAGGAAGACCTGCCCGGTCAGGCCGCGGCCAAGGGCGACTATCTGGTAAAGAAACTGCGCGAACTCGATTCGGCGCTCATCCGCGAAGTGCGCGGACTGGGCCTGATGGTCGGGATCGAATTGAAGCAAAAAGTCATGCCCTACATCCGCGCTTTGCAAGACAAGAAAATCTTGGCCCTGAACGCCGGGCTGACCACCATCCGCTTGCTGCCGCCGCTGGTCATCACTTACGAACAACTTGACCGGGTGGTCGAGGCGATTGGCGAGGTGCTCAACAATGACAGCGCCGCTGAGTAGCGTCCCGGAAACCCTGCTCGGGCTGGTGACGCATTTCAGCCCATCCGGCGCAGAGCGGGGGGCGGTGGACTGGCTCGTGGCGCGCATGCAGTCCCTTGGCGCAGGCAAAGCCTTCCGCGACGAGGTGGGCAATGCGGTCGGTGTGTGGGGCAGCGGCCCGAAGCAGGTCATTTTGCTTGGGCACATCGACACCGTTCCAGGTGAAATCCAGGTGGAGCAAATTGGCAATTTGCTTTACGGACGCGGTTCGGTCGATGCCAAAGGGCCGCTGGCCTGTTTCGTCGATGGCGTGGCATCCGTTGGGGCGGTCGATGGCTGGCAAATTGTCGTGATCGGGGCGGTTGGCGAGGAAACCGATTCAGATGGGGCGCGTTATCTCGTGGGCAAATATCGCCCGGACTTCCTGGTAGTTGGCGAACCCAATCGCTGGGACAGGATGGCGCTTGGTTACAAAGGCTCAGCCTGGGCGAACGTCACCGTCCGCGCCGAGCAGTTCCATACTGCCCATGCCGGGGCCTCGGCCTGCGAGACGGCCGTCGAGACCTGGCTGGCGGTCAAGGCTTTTGGAGATTCCTTCAATCAGGGCCGCCAGAAGGTTTTTGACCAGCTTTTGCTCAGTTTGCGCGGCATGGACTCGGGCAGCGACGGCCTGGAGCAGTGGGCGCGCCTGAGCATCGGCGCGCGCCTGCCGGTTGATCTGCCCCCGCAGGCCTGGTACGAGAAGTTAAACGAAACCCTAAAGGTTTCAGAAACCTTTAGGGTCTTTGTCGAGCCGGTCGGATACCCGATTCCCGCCTGGGCCTGTGAGAAAAATTCAGCGTTGGTGCGGGCTTTCTTAAACGGGATTCGAGCTGCGGGGGGCACGCCCGGATTCGTCTACAAAACGGGAACCGCTGATCTGAACATTGTCGCCCCGGTCTGGCAGTGTCCGGCCCTTGTCTACGGCCCCGGCGACTCGGCCCTCGACCACACGCCGAACGAGCACCTCGATCTGGGGGAGTACGAGAAGGCGGTGGATGCCCTGGCGGCCGCGCTGAAACACCTGACTGGAAATTAAAACTTAATCGAACCGCCAAGAACGCGAAGGCCGCGAAGAAAACCAAAGAAACTTGGCGTTCTTCGCGTTCTTCGCGGTTAAATTGTTTTCTCTTACGGCAAGACCGTAGCCCCCATCAAGAACCGGTCACACTCTCTTGCCGCTCCGCGGCCTTCGTTGATCGCCCAGACCACCAGGCTTTGTCCGCGGCGCATGTCACCGGCGGCGAAGACTCCCGGCAGGCTGGTGGCGAATTTGCCATGCTCGGCTTTGGCGTTGCCGCGTTCGTCGCGCTCGACCTTCAATTTGCCCAGTACGGTCTCTTCGGGGCCGAGGAAACCCATCGCCAGCAGCACGAGCTGGGCCGGGTGAACCTGTTCCGTGCCGGGGATTTCGCGTGGGCTGAAGCGGCCGTTCTCATTGACCCACTCGACCTGCACGGTGTGGACTTCCTTGACATTGCCCGCCTCGTCGCCGACAAAGCGCTTGGCGGTGACGGTATACTGGCGCGGGTCGGCCCCGTACAGGGCCTTGTATTCTTCCTGGCCGTAATCCAGCTTGTAGACCTTGGGCCACTCCGGCCAGGGATTATCGGCGGCGCGGCTGTCGGGCGGCTGGGACAGGATTTCGAGCTGGACCAGGCTCTTGCAGCCGTGCCGCAGGGAGGTGCCGACACAGTCGGTGCCGGTGTCGCCGCCGCCGATCACGATCACATCCTTGCCCTCGGCGCTGATGAACTCGCCGTAGCCGGAACGTTCTTCCCAGCCGACCTTGGGCGTACCGCCGTTGAGCAGGTGGCGGGTGTTGCCCTGCAAAAATTCCATCGCAAAGTGGATGCCTTTCAGGTCGCGGCCTTCGATGGGCAGGTCGCGTGGCTGGGTCGCCCCGCCGCACAGGACGACCGCGTCGAATTCTTCGCGCAGTTCCTCGGCGGGTTTGTCTTTGCCGATTTCGACCCCGGTCACGAAGGTCACGCCCTCGGCGGCCAGGATGTCGACCCGGCGCTGGACGATGCCTTTGTCCAGTTTCATGTTCGGGATGCCGTAGGTCAGCAGTCCGCCGATGCGGTTGGCGCGTTCGTAGACCGTCACCAGGTGACCGGCGCGGTTTAACTGCGCGGCGGCGGCCAATCCCGCCGGGCCGGAGCCGACTATTGCCACCTTTTTGCCGCTGCGGAAGGGCGGCGGCTCGGGCACGATCCAGCCTTCTTCGAAGCCCTTGTCGACGATGGCGCATTCGATGCTCTTGATGCTGACCGGGTCGCCCATGCGCCCGGCAGTACACGACCCCTCGCACGGCGCGGGACAGACCCGCCCGGTGAATTCGGGGAAGTTATTGGTCTTGTGCAGGCGGTCGAGGGCCATGCGCCACTGTCCGCGGTAGACCAGGTCGTTCCATTCGGGTATCAGGTTGTTGATCGGGCAGCCCGCAGCCATGCCGTTGAGCATTTGCCCGGTATGGCAGAACGGGATGCCGCAGTCCATGCAGCGCGCGCCCTGGGTTTGCAGTTTCTCCTCCAGCACGGGCAGGTGGAACTCGTTCCAATCTTTGATGCGCTCTTCGGGGGCGCGGTCGGGGGGAACTTCCCGCTGGTATTCCATAAATCCGGTTGGTTTTGCCATAATTTATCTCCAATGC
>Ga0208244_100915_pt1 | contig 20856 bp, 17 predicted proteins | sample SubbioCR12Aug_5A_FD_184828 | JGI IMG/M metagenome (GOLD analysis project Ga0208244, IMG submission 184828) | Serpentinite rock and fluid subsurface biosphere microbial communities from McLaughlin Reserve, California, USA - CR12Aug_5A (SPAdes) | ecosystem: Environmental > Terrestrial > Deep... | reverse complement strand
TCAGTAGTGAGTCTCTTAATATTCTTTCAAGGTTAATTTCATTGATATTAATGTTCCACCTGTACTGAGGATTATCTAAATCAGAAAGATCTGACTCAATATTTATTATTGCCTTTGCCGAATCGAATTCTGCAGTAGCATTAATCTTAGCTATACCGTTTTTAATATCCGAATCAAAATACAGGTTATCCAGCCTGTTTTCGCCTATTATACTGTTCTCAATATTGATTTGAGCAGCAGCAGTCAATCTTTCGGGAGAAGTGCCCGTCCCGCTTATTTTGGATGATGAATTGAGTAGCAATGGCATGCCGGTGAACGATTGAAGATTAAGATTTGATGTTCTTATATCCGCATTATAAATCATATCGTCTTTTCTTAAATCAAGCGCAACCGAGCCGGATATATTCCCTTTGTTTATTTCAATTCCAAAATTGGATTTGAAGTTGAGTGGTTCACCCTCAAAGTATAATGTATCAAACTGAATTAAAGATATATTGTCATATTCGGGTAATTCAAGTGAGGGAAGCAGTTTTGAAATATCGGGATAATTTAACCTAGACGGAATGAACTGCGCTATAATGAAAAGTTTTGATGGCTCATCAAGATTTTGTAATCTACCCGTACACCCAAGCGAAGTATTAAGATAGTCCAATTTGAGCTCTTTAATTTCTATATCCGAGAATTTCCCCTCGGCATCCATTGAAGCCGATATTTCTCCCTTGAGTATATCTGTTGCATCCACAAAAGTAGTAAGATCATCAAAGTTAAACTTCTCTGCATCAAGTTTTAACTTGATAAATGAATTTTTCATCTCTTCATCGGAATCATCACCAAACAAATTAAAGCCCTGCCAATCAGCACTAAGCCGGATATGTGTGGTCTCTGTTTCAAGTAAAAAATCTTTAGCAGACAATTGCTCTTTGTTTACTATAAACTTACCAGCAAGATTTTTCAATTTAAATTTATTTAGGTTCGGATGTAATGAAAGCGAATTTATTTCAAGCTCATACTCATTCTCATTAATGTCTGCATAAGCGGAAACAGACATGTTGAGATTGTTTATTCGAAAATCCTCCATATTTAGGTAATCGTAATAACTTGTTGACGCTATGTTTTTATAGGTTTGCAGGAAAAAATTAACATCTATTAAGTCAAGTTTAGAAACCGTGATGGTAAATGGAAACTCCGATGAAGTAGTGTCTTCATCTTCCTCGGATGGAAAAGCTTTCGAGATATTCATCACGCCAAGACTGTCTTCAACCAACCTAATGTTTGCTCCTGAAACCTCAATACTTCTCACATAAATTTTCTTTAGAAAAATTCTCAGGGGACTGATGCGCAGGTCAATTTTGTTAATTGCGGCAATTGTATCTTCTTTATAAGTTAAAGATATTTCGCGTAAAATAAGCGAGGTGAATATTGTTCCTTCTATTTTTTCAATATTGATCTTACCGGCTATTGATGAGTTAACTGCATCCAGCACCTGTTCGCGTAGTATTTCTCTAAAGGTTGAGGTTTGTGTGAATCCGACAACCAGCAATAATACTGCCGTTAAAGATAATAACGTATAGAGAAACCAGTTAATTATTCTGTGAAATAACGGTTTTTTAGCTTTTATTTCTTCTTGTTCGTTCAAATGCCGTATCGTCCGGTAATTATTTTAATTAAATTTGATGTTGATTGCTGATTAACAAACTCTATTGTTTTGACTTCACCGCCATGTTTTTCAACAGTGTCTCTGCCTACAATATTATCAATTGCCCAATCTGCACCTTTAACAAGAATATCCGGTATTAATGCTGATATTATTTCTTTGGGTGTGTCTTCTTCAAATACTGTTACAAAGTCTACTGCCTTTAAGTTTTTCAGAACAAAAGCTCTTTCTTCAAGTGAAGTTATTGGTCTTTTGTCCCCCTTTATTCTTCTGATCGATTCGTCGCTATTTACCGCAACAATCAGAACATCTCCAAAAACTTTTGCTTTTGAAAGATAATCCACATGACCGGCGTGTATCAGATCAAAGCAGCCGTTTGTAAAAACGACTTTCTTGTTTTCTTCTTTTAGCCTCTTTCTTATTTGAACCATTTCTTCTAAAGAATAATAACTTCTCATTTATTCTCTTTCGTCACAACCGAAAAAAGTTCGTCGGCTTTAATAGGAACAATTCCAACCTCTTCGCACACGATTCCTGCGGCATAGTTCGCAAGGTAAGATGCTTCCAGAATATCCGCCCCGGCTGCTAGTGCCATTGTTAAGGTGGAGATCACCGTATCTCCCGCTCCTGACACATCTGCTACTTTTCTTGCTTTTGTAGGCATTCTTTTTTCTTCTTTCTCTTTTTCAAAAACAGCAATACCGGCTTCACCGAGAGTTAAGAGGACATACTTTGCATGAAGTTTGTTTAGTAATTTTTTCCCGGCAAGCGAAATATCTTCATCGGACTTGATTTTGTAACCGAGAACATCGCTTGCTTCTTTTCTGTTTGGCTTAAATACCGTTACATTTTTGTACTCAAAAAAATTATTAAACTTAGGATCAACTGTAATTAACTTTTCTTTTACTTTTGCTATCTGAATTACTTTTTTAATTAGAGAAGATGTTAAAACACCCTTGTTATAATCTTGAAGAATTATTCCGTCAAATTCATCAACCCTACTTTTGAAATAATCTAAAAGTCTTTTTGATATTACAGGATCAACCGGATTTTTCTTTTCTTTATCAATTCTGACAACGTGTTGATTATGAGCTATTACCCTTACCTTGGAGGTGGTTGGACGGCTGTCGTCAATTACCAACCCGGCAGAAGCTATTTTTTCTTCTTCAATTAATGAAGAGAATATAGAGCCTTCGTTGTCGTAACCAATAACCCCGATAGGAATGGGTATTCCTCCAAGTTTTTTAATATTCAACGCAACATTAGCAGCCCCGCCGAAACGATAAAATTCATTTTCAACTTCAACTATTGGAACAGGTGCTTCCGGTGAAACTCTTTTTACGTCACCCCAATAATAGCAATCAAGCATCATATCTCCTATAACTGCTATCTTCATCCCCGAAAAATTCTTCTTAAGTTCAAGTAATCTTTCTCTCTTAATGTTTATCATATAATTCCTTGTTATTTTTTTACGCTGCTCTTTTTACCTGTCCATTTTGCAAGGGGATTCATTATCGCTACTCGCCATAAACCGTTATCGGTGCCAATCCAGATTGAATCACCGTCAAAATAGATAGAGAGTATTGAGTTTGAAGCAAGCCGAATATCATCGGGATTTATTTTAATGACTTTGTTGCTGTTTCTTTCGATTAAAGCAAGCCCGCGACCATATTCTTTCTTTTCTTTCTTGTTGAACATATAAATTCCCGCCCATATATAATTTCCACTTCTTTCAAGCGCGTAAACCCCGTTGCCTGCCAGACCATTCATCTGGTCTATTTTTTCCCATGTCGCCCGGCGATTGAATTTATAAATTCCCCCCAAATTGAAATCCGGGTTTTCCTTTGAAACAAATTCATCCGTTCCGAACCAAATATGATTTGCATCAAAAATCATGTCTGTAACAGAAACGAATTCACCTGCTCCCTTAAAGCCGGCATTTTTGTTACTAAAGAATTGAAGTGATGATTTATCGTTCAAACTTTTTGATTTTTCGTATCTATGCGCACCGGCTTCGGTACCAAACCAAACATATTTGTTTCCCTCAAGTTTGATTACTTTAAAGGTGTTTGTTTTGGGATCGTTGCCAAGAGTTAAGTCAAAGTCATCAAACCGCTGTCTAGCAACATCCAATTTTGTAAGGTTTCTAAATCTCCCAATCCACAACACATTTTGATCGCTATCATACCGGAGAGAGCGGATCCAGTTACCGAATTCTCCTCCTACTGCAAATTTTCTTTTTCGCCATTGATTTCTTTTTCGATCAAAAATGAAAAGCCCGTCACTTGTACCTGCCCATACAAAATCTTTAGATGCCGCAATACAATAAAACAAGTCATTGTCAAGATTCCCGGCTTTAGTAGAATAATTCTTCCACTTATCCTCTTTCGGTAAATATTGAAAAATCCCATGGCTATAAGTTGAGAACCACAATGATGAACCGTCAGAGACTATATCATTTACTGTTGCCCCTTCAAGATACTCCTTAAAATCAATTTGAGGATAAACGGAGTGTTGAAACAAAAAGTGAAGTGTAACTATTAAAAAAAATCTTCTCATAAATAAGTATTAAACCGATATTTTGAATATTAATAACTTTCTTGTTCATTGGGAAAGTTCCTATCCCGCACATCTTGAACATAATTTTTTACTGCCGATTCTATTTCGTCTGCAAGGCTTGAATAACATCTTACAAACCGGGGACGGAATTCTTTATTCAATCCTAGCATATCCGGAGTAACCAATATCTGTCCGTCGCAATACATACCGGCACCTATTCCTATCGTTGGAATTCCAACTGATTCGGTAACTTTTTGAGCTAATTCCGACGGAATTTTTTCAAGCACTAAAGAAAAAGCTCCTGCTTCTTCTAAAATTTTTGCGTCTTTCAAAATTTCTTCAGCCTCTTCGTTGGAAGTCCCCCTTTCACGGTAGCTTCCGAATTGATGAATACTCTGCGGTGTTAGTCCTATATGCCCCATAACAGGAATTCCTGCTTCGGTTATTTTTTTGATTGCGGGAGCAACTCTTTCGCCCCCCTCAAGTTTAACCCCCCCTGCAGATGTTTCTTTCATAATTCTCCCGGCATTTCTGAATGCCTCATCGATACTTAGCTGGTATGACATAAACGGCATATCTACAATAACCATTGCTCGCTGAACTCCTTTTGTAACGGCTTTGGTGTGATATATCATTTCATCCATCGTAACCGGAAGGGTTGTTTCATTTCCCTGAAAAACATTGCTTAACGAATCCCCCACAAGAATTAAGTCTATTCCTGCTTGCTCAAGCAGTTTTGCAGTAATATAATCGTAAGCGGTTAGGGCTGAAATTTTAATCCCCTTCTGCTTCATCAACATGAATGTTTTTGTAGTTACTTTTCTAAATTGACCTTGTGTACTCATATCTGGTTTTCTTTTTCTATAAATAAAAATTTTTTTGAATTAAAGTTAATAATTTTCGAAAAACAAGTTAATTTATCCGGCTGAAGAAACAATACCAAAAGAATGTGCCGTCTTTTATTTTCAAATGTTCCTTGCAATACCATGAATTAAAATTTATTTTTGCAAAAATACTTAAAATTTATGGAAAAGTTTGATTTAGCTGTAGCTTATTTATGGGAATTTGATCAGGATTTTATTCATCTGCTTGAGAAAGTATTCCATGAAAACGGGTTAACCACGTTTATAATAAGCGAACACAATATTGATGAGGTGAAAAATCGGATTACTGGAAAAAATCTTCATTTTCGTTTTTACCTAGATAGAGCATGGGATGTCGACGATCGGTTCGGAGAGTTAGGCAAAATACTGGCAAAAAGAAAAACTGTCATTTTTAATCAGTACAATAAAGTTCTACATGCAATAGATAAAGCAACAATGCATCTTGAGTTTATTACTGCGGGATTAAATGTCCCTTATTCTATAATCATTCCGCCGCAAAGTGAAAAGGAAAAGATATTTATTTCCGTAAGCGACCTTGCAAGGATCAGAAGACCATTTATAATTAAACCTTGTAACACAACCGGCGGCGGTATAGGTGTGGTAACGGGTGCTGAATCACTGCAAGAAGTACTGGAAGAAAGAGTTACCAATAGTAACGATAAATACTTAATTCAAGAAAAAATTTATCCCAAAATTATCGACGGCAAGAGAGCATGGTTCCGCGCTTTCTGGGTTTTTGACGAAGCCATCCCGGTTTGGTGGGACGATCAAACGCATTTATATAAGGAGCTGCGGGGGTACGAGGTCACTCAATATAATTTGAAAAAACTTTTTAGCATTACAAAAAAAATCGGTTCTATTACTCAGCTCGATTTCTTTTCGACAGAAATCGTCTTGACGGAAAACGATAAATTTATTGCTATCGATTATGTAAATGACCAGTGCGATCTGAGATTTCAATCCGGTCATTTAGACGGGGTGCCCGATGTTTTAATCTCCCGTATAATTAATAAATTTAAAAACCGCGTTAAGAACTTGAAAAGAAAGATGATTCTTAAATAACTATGAAAACCGAGTTAGTATTAATAATTATTGTACTAATTGTTGTTGCATTATTAGCGGGTTACCACTACGTTTTTCATATTTATGAAATTGACTACCGTTTATCGTCACGCACTTTATATGCGGACTATAACTCTATTGTAACAATTGAAGCAATTGCTATAAATTCGCTTGGCTTCAGAGCCCCGTTCAGGAATCCTAAAGTCACATTCGAAATATCAGAAGGAAAAGAATTAATTGAGATAGTGGAGAATGATCCTGAGACCGGTATATTAAAAGTAAGAGCAAAGGGGGAGCGGGGATTAGTGGTGATTAAAGTAAAGTCGTTTTACTCAATCTTTCCCTCATCATTCGAAATTGAAATATTACCGAATATCACGTAAACTTAAAATAATTCGTGTTGTTTAATGAATGAAATTTTTATTTTATTTATATTTCCTACGTTAATAATAAAAATAATCTTGTTTGAAGTGTTTAATCATTTCCAAATAAACTTCGAGGCAAAATGAAAAAGTCGATTTTAATAGTATTGTTCTTCTTTCCTCTCTTTTCAATAATGTTCGGGCAGGGTACTGCCGGAGAAGAGGCAAAATTCCAGTATAGATATTTAATTGATATGCCATCCTCCGGAGTTCTTGAGAAAGGCTACGTAGGTGTTTCAAGCGATGTTATGCCTTATGGTGTTCTAGTAACAAGAATGGAAGTTGGTGTTTTCGAGGATATAAGTTTCGGCATATCTTATGGCGGAGAAAACCTGATCGGCTCCGGTAGCCCGAGATGGTATAAACTGCCTGGCGTTAATCTGCGTGCTAAGATTATTGACGAAGCTCTTAATTTGCCATCTATAACTCTCGGTTTTGATATGCAGGGAAAAGGACTTTACTTTGATTCAAGCAACAGGTATGCTATTAAGTCTCCGGGATTTTTCGTTGCCGGCTCAAAAAACTTCGAATTATTAGGTTACTTCAGTGTTCATGCAGCATTAAATTATTCTCTTGAGAAAGACGATGGCGATAACTTCGTTAACCTGATGGTTGGAGCAGAAAAAACTATCGGAAAAAGATTTTCCGTAATGATGGAATTCGACTTTGCATTGAATGACAATACAACCAATAAATACGGAAAGGGACATGGTTATTTAAATCTCGGTGTCCGCTGGTCTGTTGGTGAAGGAATGACTCTTGGATTGGATTTACGCGACTTGCTAAGCAATAAAAAATGGAGCCCCGGTTCGGCTGATAGGGGAATAAGAATCGAATATATTAAAAGCATTTTCTAAGTGAATTATTTAATAGTTTCATTGGGGGCGGCAATCGGCGGGGCATTACGTTTCTGGTTTACTGATCTGGCTCATAAAATTTTGCCGGGATTATTTCCATTCGGAACTCTTTCTGTTAATTTTATTGGGAGTCTTCTGCTTGGAATTATAATCTTTTATTTTGACCAGAAAGGAATGCTCGGTTATCAAACAAGAATATTTTTAACAATCGGCATTTGCGGCGGATTCACTACTTTTTCTACATTTTCTTACGAAACCGTGATGCTGCTTGGTAGTTCTCAATATACACTTGCTCTTATAAACATACTGGCTAATGTTATTCTATGCATTGCCGGGTTGTATCTTGCTATAGGAATTGTAAAACTAATAGGTTAATAATGCAAATAAATGGCGAAGCCAAACTTTTAAGGATTTTTGTTGGGGAATCCGATAGTGCGGGATTGATACCGGTTTATGAGCATATTGTAAATGAAGCAAAAAAAGAGGGGCTAGCAGGGGCAACCGTTCTGAAAGGAATAATGAGTTTTGGAGCTAATAGCAGAATTCACACCGCAAAGATATTACGGCTTTCAGAAGACCTTCCTATTGTAATTGAAATAGTTGATGAAAGCGAAAAAATAGACTCCTTTATTAATAAGGTCAATAAACTATTTGAAGAAGCAAACTGCGGCGGGTTAATTACAATAGAAAAGATTAGTATTATTAAGTACGTATCGAATAAAAAATAGTTTTCGTTCTTACTAATAGCTAAAAAAGATTCGCCTACCTGGTAATCATCAAAATATATTAATCGCCGAAAAACTTTCCTATCGAATCGCAGATAAATTTGATTTCATCTTCTTTAAGTTCCGGGTAGCTTGGAAGATTGATACCCCTCCAGCCTAAAAACTCGGCAACCGGCAATTTCTGATATTTCTGCGAAAACATCGGCATTGTGTGAACAGGGTAGAATGTAGGACGGGTTTCTATTCCGTTTGATTTGAGGTGCTCTCTTAATTCATCGCGAACTTCCGGGCTTTCCACTAATATCGAATACATCCAGTATGTATGAAAAACGTTTTCCGTTTCTATGTGCGGTGTAACCGGATATTTTGATAAAAGTCTAGTGTAAGTATCGGCAAGTTTTCGCTTCTTTTCTATTTTTTCATCCGATTTCTCAAGTTGAGCAAGTCCGATAGCGGCACAAATATTTGTCATTCTATAATTAAAGCCGAGAACGTCATGCCAGTATTCCCGGTATTTTGCAAGTCCGTGCATACGGAGGTGGTATGCTCTATCCCATAAAGTCTCGTCATTTGTAACAACCATTCCGCCTTCGCCGGTTGTTATTGTTTTGTTGCCGTAAAAACTGAAACATGCAATATCACCGAACGAACCGACATGTTTTTCTTTATACTTTGAGCCGAATGCTTCGGCACAATCTTCTATTATAAAAATGTTGTGCTCTTTTGCTATTGCAACTAGTTCATCCATTTCGCAAGGATGCCCGTACAAATGAACAACCATTATTGCTCTTGTTTTCGGTGTGATTTTTTTCCTTACGTCCGCAGGATTCATCTGCCATGTGGCTTCTATTGAATCGACAAAAACAGGTGTTGCTCCCGCATGACAAATGGTACTTACCGAGGCGATGTAAGTAAATGATGGAACTATGACTTCATCACCTTGACCGATACCCAGCGTAACAAGTGCAAGATGAAGCGCAACCGTACCGTTACTAACGCTTACAGCATGATTAACCCCGATAAGTTTAACAAAGTCATCTTCAAATCTTTTTATAAAATCTCCCCTCGAAGAAATCCATGACGAATCAAGGCATTCGTTTACATACTTCTTTTCATTTCCGTTAAGAGATGGCTGGTAAATCGGAATTTTGTATTTCATAATGTTGTCTATATTTTATTTTTTATAATTCTTTGCCAATGAAATTATTCTATTCAAATCAATCATTTGAATACATTCAAGGTTATACGGACAAACTTTTTTCCAGCAAGGTGAACACTCCAGATTTTCAGGGTATAGTTTTTCTCCCCTTTCGTAAAGTTCTATTTCTGCATGGCAGGATAGACCGAACCATGCTATAACATACTTCTTCAAACCGATTGCCATGTGCATTCCAAAACTATCGCCCGTAATCACAACATCGGGAAGCGTCATGTAGCAAATTCCTTTACGTATTCCTTCGGTTGTGGGGGTATTAATTATCTTCTCGCGAATCTGTTTCGGGAAAGAATTGATTATTTGTTCATTCCTTTCGGTATCTTCCCGCCCGCCAAGCAGAAGTAATTGAAGATTTTCATCTTTAACCAATTCACCAATAAGATGTACATGCTGTTCAACAGTCATTTTCTTATTCGGAAAAAGATTTGAACACCCGGTATTAAATCCCACATAAACTTTTGATGGATCATAATTGATTTTCTTTTTATACTCTTCAACGAAAGTTTTTTCTTCTTCCGTTAATTCAAGTATGTAAGGGTCTTTTTCATATTTAAGTTCAAATACTTCATGAATTATTTCAAGCCCGGATTTTTGATTCTCTCGAAACTTTAATTGATCGTTATTGCCGAGAATATAGCTGTACATTGCCCCTTCGTTTGCGGGAATGATTTTACCGTCTTCATTCATTAAAAAACCGAGTTTGCTTTTAGCTTTTACTTCGTTAGCAAATGCACATGCATAATCGGATTTATCAGCATTCATCAAGTAATCAAATTCAATGTTGCGGACTATCATTCTATGTTCGTCGTTCCAAAGATAAAGTTTGTCGATGTATGGATTGTTGAAGAGGATTTTTTCTGCCGCCGGTTGTGTTATCCAGTATATAGTACTAACCGGGAATTTTCTTTTTATTGCGTAAAGAATCGGTGTGTTATCGAGTACATTACCGAGAGCGTCAAGTGAAACTATCAATATTTTAACGCCCATTTTATGTTCGTCGTCGTCATGCTGACACCCTTTTTCAAGACACTCAACATAAGAGTAGCATGGTTTATAACCGGAAAATTTTTTACACTTCGGAATTTTCAAATCGGAATAATTCATAGTCCTTACTTTTTAGTTGCTAAATCGATATTTTTTAACTCGCTTAAAGCGGCATAAATGGCCGCATTGCATTTATAACTTCTTCTGTACCGAGTCCGTGTTCTATACCGCATGTATTTTGATCGGCACTGCAATACTTTTTACAGTTTTCTTCTGATACCTCAAGGTTGACTGATTTTTTATTTATCACACCCCAAATTGTTGCAGAGCTCATCGGTCTATGACAGTGAATCCCGATACATCTAATCTCTAATGCGTCAGCAATGTGTATCGGCCCCGTTGAAGAACAAATAAGCAGGTCGGCTTTGGAAATAAACCGGATTAACTCTCTTAAGTTAGTTAATTCTTTTGAAACATCGATGATTTTTTCCCCGCCTATATCTTTAACTTTTTTAATAAAATCTTCCGACATTTCAACAGCGGTTAACAAAAGTTTTATTCTATTTGTATTGAAAGTTTCAAAAATCTTTTCGATTAATTTCAGGTATTTTCCTTCGCTCCAATTAGGTGCAGAGCCGCGGCTGCCTGTATGTATTACAAGTTTGAAATTATCCGGCAATATATTTCTCTCAACTAAAAACTTTTCCGCTTCTTCTTTCTCTTGATCTGAAAGATATATTTCCGGGTGAATGTTATTTGTAACAACGCCGATTTTACGGGCTAAATCCATGCAGTAATCCGCTTCATGCCTTAAATTAACATAGTTATTGCGGGAAACGCTTTTCATCAAAGTTATTACTTCATAAAGTTTCCTGCCCACGCCAATTCTGTTTTTTATTCCGGTAAAAAAGAGTTGATGGGCGGCTCTTTCGGTAGGAAGCACAAGCAGTGCGTCTGTAAATTTAAATTTCCGTAATTCTTTAACTACTGCCCAAAAATTTTCTTTTTTAAGATCATCTGTAATGATTTTATCAAGATATGGATTATTGGCTAAGATTTCTGCTGTATACGGTTGTGTTAATGTTGCAATAAATGCGTCCGGAAATTTAAATCGCAATTCGCGAATCATCGGGGTAATCATTATTACGTCACCAACCCTGTCTGTTCTAACAATCAATATCCTTTTCATTAATAATAGTAACCTATTGAAAAGTAGAAATAGACCGGTCCAAGACTAACCGGGCTGTCCGGTAAATTCTTTTTAAACACAAAACTTCTTCCTACAGCAAAATCCGCAGGACCGATCGGTGTATCAAAAGATAGAGTTCCTCCTATGCCGTGACGGAAGTCTTTAAATTTAATTTCTTCCTGAACTGTCCAGATTGAACCAAGATCATATCTGAGCATAAAATAAGTATTGAAGAAAATTTTAACCGGCAGCAACCACCGATATTCAAGCGATGTGCGAAAGATTTGACGACCGGTAAACTCATTCTCTCTCATACCAAATAATGAATGCTGTCCACCCAAAGAATACTGTCGTGAAAGGGGCATTGTTTTATCTGCAAATCCAAACTTTAATGCTGTTGCAACCGTGTGAAATTCATTAAGACTAAAGTAGCCTAAATAATCAAATCCGAAATCCGTGTAACCAATATCTCCTCCAAGTACTGTTTGTGCTGTTTCGTAGTAACTATTGAAACGGATGCCGTTGGTGGGATAAGGATATTTATCCTGTGTATCGATATTGAATGCAGCTTTTAAACTTGCAACAGTAAGGGACTGTGCATCAACCGGGTCTTCCATTATACTTTTAATTTCATCAACACCGTAATTACCGGTAAAAATAAGATTACCAAATCTTCTTACCTGTGTTCCTGCTGCAACCGAAAGACCATAAAAAATCTGCCTATACTCCCCGCTAACCGAGCGGGAAAAATATCTGTCAGATTTAGGGGGATCATCAGCATAAGTAAATATGTCATTAAATTTATAATATGCATTGACATTGTAGGTTAAATAAGTATTAAAAATCCTAAGAGATTTATGTTCAAGAGTAAAACCGCGTCCACGTCCGCCAAGATAAATTAATAGCCCCAGTTCGGTACCCGAACCAAACAAGTTTTCATCTCTTAAATCGAAACTAATTTGCGGTTTGTTTTCGTTGTCAATTCTAAATCCTAAACGAAGCAGTCTTGGTGTCTTTTCGTATACCTGTAATAAGAGAATATTTCCGTCACTATCTTTATCAATTGTTAAAAGTACATTTTCAAAGAGATTGGTGTTTTTTATATTGTTCAATCCTTGTAAAACATTTTCATATAAAAAAATGTCTCCACTTTTAACTGGAAATTCTCTTCTTATAACGGTTGTATTAGTAACCTCATTGCCGGAAACAACTACTTGAGATATTCTACCTTCATTAAAAAGAAGAAACAGTTCGCCGTCAGCTTCATAAAAGTATAGCCTGTCTAATTCTGCTAATGAATATCCATTACTTCTATATATGGCCAGGACTTTTTTAACATTGGAAATTACTCCCTCGCTGACAAATGGTTTATTTATAAGCTTACTAAACTGTCTTTGAACAGAATCTTTATCAATAACGGTAACACCTTCTATCCGAATCTTTTTAATTAGTGGTGCTTGGATACCAACAAACCGGATATAGTTATGATCTGTTGTGGATTCAATCTCCGCATAAACTTCGGAATACAATTTATTACGGTTAAGTTTATAAATGTCAAACAGTATTTCTGCACTTGAAACAGAGTCTTTCGAAGAGTATTTATGAAGATACTCTGTCCCTATTCCATTCGCTTCTTTAATCGAAATGTTTTTAATATAGTATTCATTCTTTTTAAGGTTTGAATAAAATATTGAGTCTACATAGCTTATAACAGAAACTGCTATCGGTTTGGTTGCCGTATAACCGTAAAAAATAAGTGAATCTATGTCTGAAAATTTTGCGGAACTGAAGTTTTCCAATTCAGGAGCGACCACAAAATCTGCTTCCTGAGTTTGTTGTTCATTTAACAACTTCATTGGTATGCTTATCACCTGGTCTGCTACTATCCAGGGAAGTTCGAGTGATTCTTTAGTGTAAAGGGAACTGGTTGTATTCACGGCAATAACTATATCGGCTCCAAGTTCTTTTGCTATTTTTACCGGAATATTTGCAACCAACCCGCCATCGACAAGAATAAGAGAATCCATCTTTACAGGTGAGAGCAAAAAAGAAACGCTTGAACTTGCCCGCATTGATTGCCCGAGAGAACCCCTTCCGAGAATAACTGGTTCTCCTGTTTCAAGATTAGTACAAATCGCTCTAAATTTAATTTCAAGATCATCAAAGTTGTCGGTTATCTTTACCGGTGCTTGAAGCGTAAGAAGTGTAAGATAATTTGATAAACGTAGTCCGTCGTTAATAGATGTTGGAATTATCGGTTTTAGACCTTGTAATCTGAGGGCAAAAATAGCTTTGTCTTCGGTTACTTTTTGTTCAATAAAAAGTTCTTTTCTATTAGATTTGTATTCGGGAGAAATAAGTTCTTCCCAGGGTGTAAAATGTGCAATTGAATCTAATTCATTAATCGAGTAACCCGAGGCATAAAGCCCTCCTACAATACTCCCCATACTCGTCCCCGCAATTAGATCTATTTCGATACCCTTTAATTCGAGAGCTTTTAGAACTCCTATTTGGGCAAGACCTCTTGCGCCGCCTCCGCTTAAAGCTAATCCAACTTTGGGTCGTAATATCGGAACCTTTTTTTCAAGTCCGAATGGAAGTTTCTTTATCTCATAGTCTAACTTTAAAGTTCTTTTATTAGCTTCTTGTGGAAAAGAAGCAAAAGAACTTAAAAAAAAGATTACAAAAAATAGTAATATCCGGTTTCTCTTGTCCATCTACTCATTCTAAGGACTTAATTATTTCTTTTTTTTCTGTTGCTGTTTCGACTTCTCATCTGCTGCTTCCATCATACGCTCCATAAATCCTTTCGACTTCTTCGGGTTTTTAACCGGTACAAGCTCAATAGTTTTCCCGTAATTATTTATATAATACTGCTGTGCTATTGAGAATAGATTAAATAAAAAGTAATACAGGTTTAAACCTGAAGGAAAACTCATAAACAGTATTGTTAGCATAACCGGCATAATATAAACGAGCATTTTTTGCTGCGGATCTTTAACGGTCATTTTCTGTTGGGCAAAAGTCGTAATTCCCATTAAAAGGGCTAGACCACTAATTTGACTAATACCAAAGATCGGCATTTTGAATCCGAGATCAAAAATAACGTCCGGTCTAGAAAGGTCTGTAATCCACCAGATAAAACTTTGCTGACGTAATTCAATAACGGATTGAAACAATCCCCATAAAGCTATAAATATCGGCATCTGGAGTAAGAGCGGTAAACAACCACCGGCAGGGTTGATTCCGTAAGTTGAATAAAGTTTCATTGTCTCTTTATTCATTTTTTGTGGATCGTCTTTAAGCTTCTCTTTAATTTCCGTAATCTTTGGTTGAAGCATTTGCATTTTCTTCATCGACATCATACTACTTTTAGTAAGTGGATAAAGAGCGACCTTGATTATTAAAGAGAAGATAACAATCACAACTCCAAAATTTGTGATAAAAGAATTTAAAAATTTAAAGAGAGGAAGAAAAACATATTCCGCAATGGGTCTAACAATAAATCTCAGACCGAAAAAGCTGCCGAAGTCAACAATCTTATCCAAATTATTTCCATAAGATTTAAGAATATCATAGCTAACCGGACCGACATAAACATTAAATGATTCCTTAACCTGGTCATGATTCTTGAACGGCATTTTTAATCTTACATCATAGTATTCTCTAATTCCCCCCATCGGAAAACCTTTGCTGTAACCCTGAACATAAATTCCTTCAACATTCTCTGGTTTTACTGGAGCAATTACGCCGGCAAAGTATTTATTTCTAACCGTAAACCAGTCAACTCTCCCGTTCTTTTCTTCTTCTATTTTTTCGTTACTATGCGGTGCATCTACTATAATCTGCTCACCGCCGTAAAAGAAACTTGAATTTGAATAATTTGCCTCATCGACCGAGTTTTCCTCTACAAAATGAAGTCCGCCCTTCCACACAAGATCATAAATGTTATTGCTTATGATGTTGTTCATCTTGTTCAGTTCAAGATCAAATCTCGAATCGTATCTTGAACCGTAAAAAGTATAATTTTTAACAATCGAACTTAACTCATCAACTTTAAATTTAAATGTAAGATTGAGAGAATCATCCCCCGAGAGAATGAATCTTTTTTCTTGCCGGTTGATTTCGAAAATTAAATCTGAGGTCGAGATAACCTTCCCTTCAGTTGAAACAAACTCTATATCGAAACTTCCACCGAGACTGTAGTTGATCAACTGAACCATTTTTTGATAATCCGGGGAATTATTCTTAACGAGATTATGGTACCAATTTTTATACTCTTTTAGGAAATATTTGGTTATTTTTCCTCCCTTAGTAGAAACTTCGATTATCGCTAAATCGTTTTCAATCGTAATAAATTCTTCATTTTGAAACTCTGTTCTAAAAAACTTTCCGAGAGTAATGCTATCGCTTTTTTCCGATTCTTTAGACTCGTTAAGTTTAAGTTCTTCTTTTTCTTTCTCGTCTAATTTTTGTTTCTCAATAATTAAAGAATCTTCGGCTTTATTTCTTTGAGATTGATCTGGTGGTACCGTAGGAGTGCTCGTATAAAGCCAGATCATCAAAATAATGCCGATAAGTATAAAAGCTAATGTTGTTTGTTTATCCATAAAAATCCTAATTTAATCCAGTGGATCTAAACCGCCCTTGTGAAAGGGATTACATTTTAATATTCGCCAAACCGATTTAGCCGCTCCTATAAAAATCCCGTACTTACTAATAGCTTGTGCTGAGTATTCCGAACAGGATGGATAAAATCGACATGAAGGCGGAAATAGTGGTGATATAAATTTTTGATACAACCTAATAAAGAAAACAAATATTCGGGACATTTATATCTTTCTTCCAATTAAAGTCAAAACGTCCGATATACCCTGTAACAAATCTTTAAGATACATCTTCTTCATATTTTTTTCATTTAGGTAGTTAGGTGAGAACACTATAAATAGTTTGAGATTTTTACTAATACAGTATTCCAATATTTGGTGCTTGTTCAGACGGTAAGCTTCTTTAATCAACCTTTTAACACGGTTTCTCCAAACTGACTTACCGGCTTTTTTTGATACGGCTGCTGCTATTTTTACGGGAAACATTTCCCCCTCTCCCGGCAGAGTGTAATAAAAAGCTTTTATTTTTTTATCCGGGGATAAGATGCTCTTTTCCCCGGCATATATATCTTTAAAAATTTTTTTGCTTTTTATTCTTTCGGTTCCGGATAGAGAAAACCTTTTCAAGGCAAGACTTATTCGTCGCTAACCGTTAATTTTTTTCTTCCTTTTGCGCGTCGTCTGGATAATACTTTTCTTCCGTTCGCTGAGCTCATCCGCTCTCTGAAACCGTGTTTATTTTTTCTTTTTCTATTACTCGGTTGAAATGTTCTTTTCATTATTACTCCTAAAATTTTAAGAAAACAAAAATACGTATGAAAGCCTTAATTTACAATAAATAAATTCATCCCTGCGATGATTTTTAATTTTGATATTCGCTCGCTATTCTGTCTTTGCCAATAAAAAATATTTATTCAATTTTTAAAAAATAATTTGGAGACAAACAGATTCATGCATATTTTTAGGGTGAGTTATCGCTCTTTAATGTTTGTTGATAAGGTGTTAATAACTTTGTGTTGTGAAATCGTTTCACGGCTTTCAACACGGGGGACTGATTGGAAACATCAACCCCTTTTGTTAAAAACTTTAATTTATGTTTGCCAAACCATTATAAAATAACACGTTACAAAAACCCCTTAATTGTTAGCAAGATGTTGATAACCTTTACAAATATAACCTATAACTAATTTATGGTTTGTATTCTAACAACTTATATATGCCGGAAATTGTGGAAAACTAATGATAACCGTTGATTTTGCTTCTAACGATATAGATAAAAAAGCAAACTTAATTTGGAATGAATGCTTAAGTATTATTAAAGAAAACGTTACTTTAATTACATATAACACCTGGTTTATACCGATTAAACCCATTTCTCTTCATAACAACACTTTAAGTGTACAGCTGCCGGGAAACTTTTTTTATGAATGGATAGAACAACATTATAACTCTATTCTTAACCATTCTCTTAAAACAGTTTTGGGAGAAAACGCTAAATTAGATTATGTGATTGTTGAAGAGGAGGGCGTAGATCTTTTTTCCGATAATGAATCTTCTAAAAGGGGAACAACTGAACCTGTTGTAGAAATATCACTTTCAAAGAAACAACCTGGTTTTGAGAACTACCTTAATCCCAAATATACATTCGAAAACTACATAAAGGGTGAAGGGAACCAACTTGCGAGAGCGGCAGCAGGTGCAATTTCTGAAAACCCCGGGGGTACTTCATTTAACCCTTTTTTTGTTTACGGCGGCGTTGGTCTCGGAAAAACACACTTAATTCAAGCTATCGGAAATCAAGTATTAACAAACTTTCCTGATAAACGTGTAATTTATGTCTCCTCCGATTCTTTTACGGTAGAATTTGTTGAATCAATCCAAAACAATAAAATAAATGAATTTTCAAATTTCTATAGAAGTATGGACGTACTGATAATTGACGATATTCAATTTCTTATCGGTAAAGAAAAAACACAGGATTTATTCTTTAGAATTTTCAATACTCTGCACCAATCAGGAAGGCAGGTAATTTTATCTTCCGACAAGCCTCCAAAGGATTTAAAGGGAATGGATGAGCGTTTGATCTCAAGATTTAACTGGGGATTAACTGCTGATATTCAGCCGCCTGACTTCGAAACAAGAATTGCCATTCTTAATAAAAAGGCTGAAGATTTCGGAATGATAATTCATAACGATCTTATAGAATATATTGCTGGTTACATTACATCCAATATTAGGGAGCTTGAAGGCTGCCTTATTAAACTGCTTGCTAATGCTTCTCTAAACTCAAGGAAAATTGACTTCGAATTAACAAAAAGAACTGTAAGAGAAATCTCCACTTCTAAAAGAGTGAGTATAAGTATAGATATTATAAACAAGATTGTTTCCGAACACCTTAATATTGACGAAAACAAACTAAGAGACAAGACAAGAAAACAGGAGATAGTCTTTGCCAGACAGATTTGCATGTACCTATCGAAAGAACTTACAAAATCATCGCTAAAAACTATTGGTTTGCATTTTGGTGGTCGTGATCACTCGACGGTAATTCACGCTTGCACCTCTATTGAAGAACAAACAGCATCCGATAAACAATTAAGCGAATTGCTTCAAATTTTGAGAAATAAAATAGAGCTGGCATGCTCTTAACAATGTTGAAAAGTTGTTGATTCTGATTGGATAAGTAGTTAATTACTTTTCAATACACAGCATCTTGTTTGTAACTATTTTTTCTCCTTAATTTATCCACAATTCTATATTGAAATTTATTTCGTTTTTGTTTCATTAATAAACTATTGGGGAGTTATTCACTTATCAACACTATAATAAGTGATAATAAGTTATTTAAAATAAATAAATAATTATATCTATTATTAGAGTGTTGATTACTTTCGATTACACTAATTTACTTTCAGCGAAATTCAAGAAGAAATTTGAACTACATTTAAGTTATATCAATCCCCTGCAAAAAATAATCCCTCTATTTCTTCCGAACGATAATTGTCATCCAGCTTCCACCACCCCAGAAAACCTATAGAAGATTTAATCAAAAATTTCCAGGAAAACTCTTCTTCGTTCCATTCACCAAATAAGACTTCGATTGGAGAATCTTCGGGAACAACAGCTAAAACATTTGTAAATTCTTTGTCTTCATAAATTGTGATTCGTTTTAATGTTTTAGTCTTTAGTCCGACATAATCAAACGGCTGCTTTACTTCTCTTAAACTGTCCCTCTCGAACTTAAAAATTCTTCTTGTGTTGAACATATTATTTGCATGTCCCGATGTAAACATATATCCGTTATCGTTAATTATAATTTGTTTACATGCTAGACTGAAAAGAAAATTAGTATCCTTTTCGCTAATTTTATAAAACTCAAAAGTAGGGTCCGCACTGGGGCCTGGAGAAAACACGAGCAGAAAATCTTTGTTTTCATTCCCTTCAAGGTCGACAATTGCTACAGGAATAACTAATTCTTCGTACTCATCATTCTCGAGCAATTTAATATCAGGTAAATCGGTGATTGATCCTTTCGGAACAAATGCCAAGATATTCCAATCCTCATCAACCACTATACGGTTAAGATGATCAAAAGAAGCCGGTATTTCCAATCCCTGACTAAAAGTTATACCGGTTAAAAGAAGCGACAAAACAATATATACTTTCATAAATTATCCTTTAAATTTAATACTTACTTACACTAACCTTTCCCGCACCGTTATAAGAATTGAATTCCGGGTCGTACATTGCTTCGGCAGATACTACCGGCAGACTGAAACTGCCGGCATTAACAACCCGTATTAAATAGTAAAAGTCTTTAGAACTATTTGCATCAAGATTTGTAAACAACAGTAAGCGATCATCTCTTATATCAAGGTATTGAACGTTCAAAGATGAATTACTCCAATTGCTTCCTGAAAGCGTAGAAAGACGCGGGTTTTCAATTTCAAAACATGCGGGCAGCATATCCGTAATTACAATATTCTCGGCAGACCGGCTTTCTGCGATTAATAGTAATTTGGCAACTATCATTTGTCCTTGCTTAAAACTATTATCATTAATTCTCTGTCCGGTGCGATAGTCGTAAAATTCTCTTCTTATCGACATGAATTTATCTTTTTCCTGAACAACCCCGCCTTTTTTAATTCCTTCACTGCTCCAGAATAAATATACCTCTCCCTTTCCTGTAGATTTAATCGTAACCGTTTTCCCGTTCAAAGTATTGTCGGAAACTGTTAAGTCCTGCCCGTTATAACTTCTTATTGTTTTACCATCGACAATAATATCGGCTTTAATTTTAGAATCAGCGGCTTTACGGGCGGCTTTTCCCATTGCAAGGAAAAAGAAAGACTGCTCTTGCGTTGAATATAATCTATCTCCGAACCCGGCTAAATGTTTTACCATTGACGGGATCATCGAATTACCCGGTTCAACATCGAAAAGAATATTAAGCATAATTGCGTTTGCCCGTATTTCGGAATCAAAAGAACCCCCCGATTCCCGCACTGTTTTTTCGGACGTGAACTTTTTCGGAATAATTTGATAGTAGGAATTCCACTGCCCCATTAACGCATAAGCCCCTGCAAGGAAATACTTACTGTCGCCTGTAATCAATTGGGGTCTTGTTTTGTAATAATTCATCGATGAAATATCACCCCGTCCTGCCAGCGCAAGAACATATAGAGAGTATAATATCT
>Ga0208244_100914_pt1 | contig 20905 bp, 20 predicted proteins | sample SubbioCR12Aug_5A_FD_184828 | JGI IMG/M metagenome (GOLD analysis project Ga0208244, IMG submission 184828) | Serpentinite rock and fluid subsurface biosphere microbial communities from McLaughlin Reserve, California, USA - CR12Aug_5A (SPAdes) | ecosystem: Environmental > Terrestrial > Deep... | reverse complement strand
CCACGGCGCCAACGGTGAACCCTACGAAGTCCCGCGAGATCAGGAGGTTGTCAGGTCCCAGCACTGTGGGATGGCAGGCGTAATGAAGCAGGAACACCGGCGCCGCTCCGGTCCGCTCGGCCCGCACCACGGTCACCGTGGGGTCAATCGGGCCGTCGGGTCGCCTCCGGTTCCGCGCGACCGAGTCCTCCCGGCCCAACGCCAGGGCGAGCGTCGCCGGCGCCAGGTCCCGTACCGCGGACGCTACCGCATCGGCCACCCTGTCGGCCAGATCATCGAGCCACCCCGGATCGGGCGGAAGGCTGTAGAGAGCGAAGGTCGCAGGCGCGGCGTGGGTGTGCGTGGCCGCGAGCATGGCCGATGCCGATGGAATCCCGGTCCTCTCCTGGATGCGCCGCCGGGCCTCTCTTACGAATCCGGCGTCGAGGTCGCAGAGATCGCAGACCACAAGGGCGACCCGCTGCCCGGTATCTTCCAGCACGAGCGCCCGCGCGTAGAGATTGTCGTGGATCCCACGTGCCCCTCCTTGCCTGGCCCCGAAGCCGGCGAGCGAAGTGCCCAGCGGAGGAGTGATCACGGTCCTCGCACAACCCACGCGCATACAACCAACGCCTCCTACCGTCCGGGTCCTCCCCCGCCGAATCTAGGCAGGCTCGTACCTGGCAACCTCCGCCAGCGCCAGGATCTCCCGTGCCGCGTCCTCATCGGTCACCAGGGTTTTCACGTAGTCCCCGCGCAGCGCGCCGAGGATCGCCTCGGCCTTGTCCTTGCCCCCGGCGACCGCGATCACCCGGGCCGTGCGACGCAGTCGGTCCAGATCGAGGCCGGCCACCCGCGCGGAGAGTTCGCGGCAGGGGCGGCCCTCGATGGTGAAGTAGCGCAGGCAGATGCCCCCGACCGCGCCCTCATCCATCAACCGGTGCTGCGTTTGGGGGTCGAGGTAGGTCGCAAAGAGCGTCGGGGTTCCGGGACGCGATCGCACATTGCCGATGCCCACTACGGCAACGGTCAGCCCGTCCCACATCTTCACGACGTCCAGAACAGGCGACGAGGCCAGCACGGCGTCGCGAGCCTGCGCATCACCCAGCACGGCCGGTGTGTACAGATGGAGCGACTCGGCGTGAAAGCCTTCGGCAAGCGCCCGCGCCAGTTCGTTGGCCTGGAAGAACGCCGGAACCTGCTGTAGACCGCCCAGCAGCGGTACAAAGGCCGCCTGAACGGTGCGCGGCGGGCGCAATGCGGTCGCCATCGCGTACAGCGTTCGACCCGACCCGACTCCGACGATATCGCCGTGCCCTAGGCTCTCTTCAAGATACCGTGCTGCGGCGTGTCCCAATCGCGCACGCCCCAGTTCCTCGGACTGTCCGGTGCGGGCCACGACGATCGCGCTCGAAAGCGCAAACCTGTCCACGAGCGTCCGTTCCAGTTCGCTGTGAACTGAGGTGGGATCCACGATCTGGATCTGGACAATGCCGCAGTCCCGCGCCTGCTTGAGGAGGCGAGAGACCCGGGGTCGGGAGATTCCCAGGGCCGCGGCGACCCCCTCCTGCGTGCGGCCGTCCTCGTAGTAGAGTCGAGCCACCCGCAGCAACGTGTGCCACTCGTCTGCTGTCGCCATCGCTACTCCTCGCGAATACGTGCCCTGTCTCTTGGCCATCGTGGTCCCCCGCAGGTTTGTGTGATGGTCCGCACACGGTTGGCGGGCTGCACAGGGGCGCAGTTGTTGAACTGGTGAAGCGTCGCTCCTTTCTCGTCGATGGTGAGGACGGTCATCGCGGCATTGTCCATTTTGAACTCCGCCCATCTGGCTGCCGTCCCCCGCAGCGTCTTCGCCAGATACACTGCGAGCGGTCCTCCGTGGGTGACCACCGCCACCGTCTTGCCTGGGTGCGAGCCGACAATTCGCCCCATCGCGCGCAGCACGCGCGCCCGGAACGCCGTTCTTGTTTCACCGCCCGCTCGCCTGACCGTGGTCGCGAACTCCCGCAGGTCGTCGAGCGGGATGGGATCGAGTCCGACCTCGCGACCGATGTGCCGCGCCGTCGCCATCGCCCGCGACAGCGGGCTGGTGTAGACTGCGTCGATGCTGAACTCCGCTGCCAGGTGCGCAGCCAGCCGCCGGGCCTGACGCCGGCCGGTCGCGGTCAACGGGACGTCGCGCCAGCCGGACAGCCTCCCGGCCACATTATCCTCGGTTTCGCCGTGGCGCACGAGCAGGAGGGTCGTGGGCTCCGGACGGGCCATGCGTCTTATGTCCTCAGGCGCGGGTCGAGGACATCCCGCGCCCAGTCGCCGAGCAGGTTGATGCCGAGCACACTGACCATGATCGCCAGGCCCGGGAATGTCGCCAGCCACCAGGCTGAGGCGAGATACGCGCGGCCGTCGGCCAGCATGCCGCCCCAGGTTGGAATTCCCGGCTCGACCCCGAGGCCTAGGAAGCTCAGGGCGGCCTCGCCGATGATGGCGCTGGCGACGTTGAACGTGGCGATGACGACGATCGGCGAGAAGACGTTAGGGAGGAGGTGCCGGAAAATGATGCGGCCGCTGCCGGCGCCGAGGGCGCGCGCAGCCTCCACGAACTCCTTCTCGCGCAAGGCCATCACGCTTCCCCGCACGATGCGCGCGTAGGTTACCCAGCCGACGACACCCAGCACCAGGATGACGTTCTGCAGCCCGGAACCCACCACCGCGACTATGAGGATTGCCAGCAGGATCCACGGCATCGCCAGCTGCACGTCGGCGATACGCATGATCACGACCTCGCCCCATCCCCCGAGGTAGCCGGAGACGAGACCGAGCGTGACGCCCAGCGTTCCGGAGATGCCCACCGCCAGGATCCCCACCACCATGGATACCCGCGCGCCGAAGAGGATGCGGCTGGCCACATCGCGTCCCAGCTGGTCGGTCCCCAGAACGTGGGAGGAATCCCCGCCGTCCATCCATGCTGGCGGCCGCAGGCGTGACCGGAGGTCATGGGCGTTCGGTGGATGGGGAGCCATCTGAGGGGCCACGGCTGCAGCGAAGGCCACCGCCAGTACCAGTGCGGCGCCCACGAGCGCGCTGCTGCTGATCCGGCGTATCCTAGGGGGACGCATTGGGCTCGCCGATGATCTGGAACGAACTGTTGATAGGCGCCTTTAGGCTGCCGGCCACGGAGCAGTACTTGGACTCAGATAGATGAATCGCGCGGGCCACTGCCTCGGCGCTGAGACCGCGCCCCAGCACGCGGTAGTCCAGAGAGATGCCGGCGATCTCGCGCGGCCAGTCGTCGGCCCGCCGGGCGTGCACGGCGATCTCCAGACCGGCGATGGGTTGCCGCTGCCTGCGAAGGATCGTCATGACGGCTACGCCGGTGCAACTGGCCAGCGCTGCCAGCACGAGTTCGACCGGGCGCGGCCCGGCCTCATCCCCGCCGTAGTCCGGCCCGCCGTCGGCCGTGATGGTGTGCCCGTAGGCCGTCGTAATCGTGAACTGCTGGCCCACGACCCACCTCGCGTTGACCTTGAGCATTCCGGGCACCTACCGCAAACGGATTCGGGGATCTAGGCGCACGTACAGCAGATCCACCGCCAGGTTCACGGCCACGAAGACCGAAGCGACAACCACCACCACCGCCAGCACAACCGGGAAATCCCTGGCGTAGATGGATTCCACCGCCAGCCGGCCGACGCCCGGCCAGGAGAAGATCGTTTCGGTGATGACCGCGCCACCGAGCATATGCCCAAAATCCAGCCCCACGATCGTGACGATCGGAATCGCCGCGTTCCGAAGCGCATGCCGGGTGACGACGGCCAGCTCGCGTAGTCCCTTGGACCGCGCCGTGCGGATGTAGTCCTGGGAGAGCACCTCCAGCATGCAGGAGCGGACCAGCCGAGTCGTCCGCGCCATGGAGAAGGAGGCCAGGGTGACCGCCGGCAGGACCAGGTGCTCGATGCCGCCGCGACCGGAGGTCGGCAGCCAGCCCAGGAAGACAGCGAAGACCAGGATAAGGAGGATGCCCAGCCAGAAGGTAGGCATCGCCTGTCCGATCAGAGCCAGGGTCATGGCCGCGGTGTCGCCTGCAGAGCCGCGGCGCGTCGCGGCCAGCGTACCCAGCACCAGCGAGACCGCCGCCGATAGCGCCACCGCGACCACCGCCAGTTGAATAGTCGCCGGGAACCGCTCAAGGACCAGGGCCATGGCCGGCTGCCCTTTGAACCGCAGGGAAGCGCCAAAATCCCCCCGAACGGCGCGCGCCAGAAAGCGCACAAACTGCCGCGAGAGCGGCTGGTCGAAACCCATTTCCTGTCGGATCGCCGCTACCTGCTCCTCGCCCGCCTCCAGCGACACCATAAGCCGGGCCGGATCGCCTGTCAGCCGGATCGCGAAGAAACAGACGGTCATGACGCCGAGCACCACCAAGACCGCCTGCGGGACGCGGGCAAGGACGTAGCGCACGCGGTCAGCCCCCCCGGGTAGCCTGGTCCGCCAACAGGCGGCGCAGGACCTTGCCCGACGGGCTGCGGGGGATCTGCTCCACGAACTCGACGGCGCGGATCCTCTTGTACGGGGCGACGCTGGCTTCCACGTAGGCCAGCAGTTCCTCGGCGGCCACAGGAATCCCCGGGCGCCGCACTACGAAGGCCTTTGGGATCTCGCCGGCGATGGCATCGGGGATGCCGGTCACCGCGCAGTCGGCCACGGCCGGATGCCCGTGGAGTGCCGCTTCCAGTTCGGCCGGCGCGATGCCATATCCCTTGTACTTGATCATCTCCTTGACGCGGTCGACGATGTAGGCGTAGCCCTCGTCGTCGATGCGCGCCAGGTCGCCGGTGCGCAGCCACCCATCCTTGGCGAATACCGTGGCGTCCTCGGCCGGCCACCGCCAGTAGCCCTTCATCACCTGCGGGCCGCGAACCAGCAGTTCCCCAACCTGGCCCGCTGGCAACTCTCGCTCCGGGTCGGCGGGATCGACAATGCGCTGCTCGGTATCCGGTACAGGAATCCCCACGGACTCCAGCTTCACGCGGTCGAGGGGGTTGGTGTGAGTCACCGGTGAGGCCTCGGTGAGGCCGTAGCCCTGCGTGACCATCACGCCGGTCAGGCGCTCGAAGCGCCGCCCCGCATCCGGGGGGAGAGGTGCTGCGCCGCTGTTGACATACAGGATCGATGAGAGGTCGCGGTCACCAATGCCGGGGTGCGCGGCGAGGGCGAGCAGGGCCGGCGGCACCGTGAAGAACCGTGTCGGACGGTGCCTGGCGACGAGCGCAAAGAACTCGTTTGCGTCGAACCTCGTCATCACCACCTGTGTCGCGCCGGCGGCGATCGCCCCGCTCATCAGGAGGTTCATGCCATAGATGTGATAGAAGGGCAGATGGTTCAGGAAGATATCCCGGTCGGTGGTCTCTGACACCGAGAGAAACTGCAGGATGTTGCAGACGAGGTTGTACTGGGTGAGCATGGCGGCCTTTGGGATGCCCACCGTCCCGCTGGTGAACGGGAGGACGGCGGGCTCCTCCCTGATCTCCCACACGGGCGGGTGGCGCAGTAGGGCGGCGGAATCGAGCAGCGCATGGAAGCCCTGGTCAGCCCGGCCGCCAGCAACGAGCACGTGGCGCAGTGTCGGCACCTGCAGCGTCACGGCTTCGGCCAGGGGTTCACGTGGGCCATCGACCACCAGAGCGGCGAGACCTACCTCGGCGGCTTGGTGGGCCACCTCTCGCTCCCGCAGCGCCGGATTCATCGGACAGACCCGAGCCCCGGCCAGCAGACTGCCGTAGTAGGCGACGACGAACTCAGGAGAGTTGGGAAGGAGGATCCCGACGACGCTCCCCTGCCCGATGCCCAGCGCTGCCAGGGCGCCGGCGCACCGGGCGACCAGGCCGTCCAGTTGCCCAAAGGTGATCGACTGCTCCCCCACGATCAGGGCGGGCTTGGCACCATCACGGCGCGCCGCCGCGTGCAGAAGTGCCGGCAGTGACACCTCAGGATACGGCTGCAGCGAGGCGCGGCGGTAGGCCGGCATCAGGGCTGGGTTACCGCGGGGCCGCCCGGCTGGCCCACACCATCTCATCAGCACGCGGCGTCCAGGTGACCCGCGTGCTCACCCCATAGATGTCCACGAGCTGGTACAGGAAGAGATTGGCCGCGTCGTGGTAGAGAATCCTCTGCGCCATCTTGTAGATGCGTAGGCGGGTTGCAGGGTTGGCGGTCTCGATCGCCTGCAGTACGAGCGCGTCGAAGTCCTTGTTCGAGTACGTCTGACGCGCGGTACCCCGCGGATAGGCCGGTACGGTGGCGAACAGGCTTCGCAGGCGCCCGTCGGCGTCGAAGTTCAGCGTCCCCCAGCCCCACAGCGACAGGGCACCCAGGGTGCGCGCGGCGGACTTCGAGTTGTACAGCGCCCACTCATTGAAGACGACCCGGGCCCGGACACCGACCTGCTCCAACTGGCCCGCCATTGCCTGACAGACCTCCGAGTCGAGTGGATACCGGCCCTTCGGGCAGTCGAATGTCACCTCAAACCCGTTTGGGTAGCCGGCCTCAGCCAGCAACTGGCGTGCTTTGGCAAGATCGTATGAGTAGGGCTTGAGGTTCGGGTCGTGGCCGAAGTCCTCGGGCGCCAGAACTGTGGCCAAGCGGCGGCCGTAGCCTCCGAGGATGGTGGCGATGATTCCGTCCACGTCAATGGCGTGGTTGAGCGCCTGCCGGACCTTGACGTTGGCCGTCGGTCCTTCCTGCGCGTTGAGGACGGCGTGCATGATCCGGCCGCTGGGAATGGTGTGGATCTCGGCACGCCTGCCCCGTTTGATCACCCCAACGTCCGCCGGAGGCACGTTGACGATTAGGTCGGCCTCCCCGGCCCGCAGGGCGGCGACGCGCGTGGTGCTCTCCGGGATCGATTTGATGATCACTGTGCCGAACTTCGGCGGCGGTCCCCAGTAGCCGGGATTGGTCTCAAGGATCAGGTCGCCGTCGCGCACCCAGCTTACGAACCGGTACGGACCGGTGCCCACCGGGTTGGCGGCTACGAACGCATCGCCCTTCTCGCGCATGTACCTGGGTGGTACGATGTTGGTCGCGTAGCCGCCGAACCGCCCGACCAGGAGCGGATCGGGCTGATGCGTGACGACGTTGATCGTGAAGTCGTCAACCACCTCCACCCGTTGGATCGGATCGACGAGGCTCCTCAATGGCGCCCGCTGACGGGGATCCATGGCTCTCTCGATGGAGAACTTGACCGCCGCCGCGTTGAACTCTTCGCCGTTGTGAAACCGGACGCCGCGCCGCAGTTTGAACTGCCAGGTCGTCTCTCCGGTCTGCTGCCACGAGGTCGCCAGGCCCGGCTCAATGCTCTTCATGTCGTCGGTGCGCACCACCAGGGTCTCAAAGATATTGCGCAGCACGCTCTCGGTCACGGTGTTGGAGTGCATCTGTGGATCCATGGTGACCGGAGAGATGCCGTACGCGATGACCAGCCGCGCAGCACGAGGCGGAGCAGCGGATATCGCAGTGGCCAGGAGCAGCACCGGCACTACGAGCGCCACGCCCATGGCGACCCGGAGGTGCCGCCGTCGAGGAAGCTCTCTCATGACTCAATCACTCCTTTCTGAATCATCTCTGAATCAGCGCAATTGCTCCACGTCATCCCGGGAATGCTCTATACTCGGATGCCTTCCACGCCACGCCGGCCCGATGGCGACACTGCAGAGTGTCGCGTGGTTCACTCAGAGCGAGTCGCCGATGTCGAGCCGGCAGATCTCGTTGGCACCCAGGTAGATCTGCACGATCTTGGCATCGCGCAGGTACTTCTCCACCAGGTACTCCTTCATGTAGCCGTACGATCCCATGATCTGGATGCAGTCGGAGATCACCTGCATCGCCATGTCGCTGGCAAAGACCTTGGCCATGGAGGCGTACCGGATACTCGGCGGGCGGTGGGTTGCGTTGTACCAGGCTGCCCGCCAGCAGAGGAGCCGCGCGGCGTCCAGCGAGGTCGCGGCATCGGCCAGCTTGGCCGCGATCAGCGGCTGGCGGAACAGAGGCATGCCTCCCTGAACGCGCGTCCGCGAGTACTCAAGCGCGATCTCGTGGGCGCCGCGGGCCATGCCGACCGCGATGCTGCCTGCGCCGGATCGGTTGTAGGCCAGGGTGAGGTGGAGCAGACGTGCCCCGTCGCCGATCTTGCCGAGCAGGTGGTCGCTGGGGACCCAGACGCCATCGAAGATGATGTCGCAGTTGCGGTCAGCCCGCATCCCCATCTTGTCCTCGGGTTTCCCGAAGGACAGACCGGGCACCCCGGCCGGCACCAGGAACACGCAGGAGCCGCGGTCGCCCTGGCTTCGATCCACCGTGGCGATAACGGTGTAGAGAGAGGCGATGCCGGCGTTGGAGGGAAACCGCTTTACGCCGTCGATCACGAAGCCGTCGCCGTGCGGTTTTGCCACGGTGTGGATGCCCGCAGAGTCCATCGCAGCGTTCTCGATATCCGATCCGCCGGTGGGTTCGGTCATCGCCAGGCACGCCAGGTTGCACTCCGCGGTCGACGCCAGCGGAGGAAGGAACTTCGCGCGCTGCTCAGGGGTGGCCGCCAGCAGGATCGGCGTTTGGGCCAGCCAGTTGGCCCCCAGGGCCGTAGCCAGCCCACCATCGGCCGCCGCCAGCTCCTCAAGGACGAGATTGCACTCCGGGCCTCCCAGACCGCTCCCGCCGAATGTCTCGGGGATGATGAGTCCGGTGATGCCCAGGGCTGCCACTCTCAGCAGCAGCCCCCGGGTGGCCTCCTCGTCATCCTGGTCGAGGAGCCTGGCGACGGGTTTGATCTCATTCTGGGAGAAGTTGCGGGCGAGCCGCTGGATGGCCTGGCATTCTTCGGACAGGCTGAAGTCTGGCACCTTCGGCCCCCCTTTGAACAAATGCTCAGAACATTTGTACCAATATTGACTGGCCGGGGATGGAACTGTCAAGTGCGGGAAGGGCGCGTCCTGCGATGGTCGTCCGCCTGCGCGATCGAGCGGTCTACGCCAGTTCTTTGTATTGACGGGCGATCTTCACGATGGCCCGCTGTATGTCGGCGACGTCATCCTGGGTCCCCAGGAGGACGTACTGCGGCAGCCAGATGCCCTCGTCGGTCCATGCGCGCTCGGTGTGCGGCAGTTTCTTCACGTCCGGGCCCGCCTCCGAGACCATCCGAAGGGAGAGCCCTCCTGCCCGCAGCGATTCCCGGATCGCCGGCATAGTGTGGAGCGGCGGGTATCCCGCCATTGCCGGAATTCCTTCGGCGACCAGCGCGTTCGCGAACCGGGCCTTTGGCACATCGCCGAACGCCTCGGCCCGGTACCTGAACACGTAGAGGTAGCGCGCATGCCGGGTGACCTGCGGGGGGACGGCGAGCGGCTCGATGCCCTCGACCTCTGGGAGTAGGGCATCGAGATGCGCGGCATTCTCGGTGCGGCGCGCGATCTGGTCGTCCAGGCGGGCCATCTGCGCGAGCAAGACGGCCGCCTGGAATTCGGTCATCCGGAGGTTCCATCCCAGACGGTGGTGCTCGTACCATTCCCCTCCGGGGACGCGGCCCACGTTCTGCAGTGACCACACCATCTCCGCCAGGGCCGAGTCGTTGGTGACGACGGCTCCACCCTCGCCTGCGGTGAGAATCTTGGTGGACTGAAAGCTGAAGGTGCCGAGATCGCCGATCGCGCCGACGCGCCGGCCCTTCCACTCAGCCCCGTGGGCCTGGGCCGCGTCCTCGATCGTCTTCAGTCCGGCCTTCCCGGCGAGCGCCATCACGGCGTCCATGTCGGCCGGCGTGCCGGCGAGGTGGACCGGCACGACCGCCCTGGTGCGAGGTGAGAGGGCACGCTCGGCAGCCTGCGGGGAGATGGTATACGTCTGCGGGTCGATGTCCACGAAGACCGGCGTCGCGCCCAGGTGAAGCACCGCGCTGGCGGTGGCGATGAAGGTATAGGACGGGATGATGACCTCGTCGCCCGGCCCGACGCCAGCGGCGCGCAGCGCGAGTTCCAGGGCGACGGTGCCGTTGACGCAGGTAACGGCGTGTGCGGCGTGCTGATAGGCAGCAAACCGCCGTTCGAACTCTTCATTCAAATGCCCGGTCGTGCGCCCCCAGTGTCCGCTCCGCAGGGCCCCCAGGAGCGCTTCCTCTTCCAGGAGGCCAAACTCCGGCCACCGGGGGAACGGGACCGTCCGCGTGGGAGGTCCGCCCAGAAGGGCCAGGTTTGCCATTTCACGTTCTCCTCTCTCGAACAGCCGCGCGCTCCAACGCGGCGAGCATCGCCTCCCAACGCCGCAGGCACAGCTCGCTGGCCTCCAGACCGCCCGCCGAGAAGGCCGCGCCACCAGGGAGCCGCGCGGCCTCGGCGCTCAACGGACCGGCTATGCGGTAGTGCGTTTCGAGTGAGACGAAACCAGCATAGCCATCCTCGACCAGGCGCGCGAAGATGCTGGAATACGGAACCTCGCCGTCTCCCAGGGGGACGGCCTGCACTGATCCGGTCGCCGGATTTCGCCGCGCGTCCTTGATGTGCACGTGCAGGAGATAGGGCGAGAGGGCAAGGTAGCCCTCGGGATACGGCTGCTCGCCCTCTGGGTCGTAGACGTCGTTGCCCGGGTCCCACAGGGCGCCGAGCGCGGGATGGCCAGCCCGCGCCAGCACATCGGCGACCCTCCGGCCGTTGGACCCGAACACGCTGGGCTCGTTTTCCACGCCGAGGCGGCACCCGAACGATCCGGCGATCTCCACCGCCCTTGTCAGGTGGTCAGCAATCCTCGCAGCCAGTCCAGCCCACGTGCCGTGGGTGGCCCAGTCCGGTCCGGCAGCATGCTCTTCGGGCCTCCAGAAAGTGAAGATCCTCGCGATGGTCGTTCCCAGTTCCCCGCACACCTCGAGGCAGCGCCTGAGCATCTCGAAGTGGGATCGAGTCTGTCCCGGATCGTCCAGCGAGCACTTGAAGCACGGCGTGGCTACGGCAGCGACCGCCAGCCCCGCGTCGCCTGCCATTGCGCGCAGCCTGCTGACGTCTGCGCGGGAGAGTTCGTGCGGTCCCCTGTTCCAGACTGAACGGACCTCGATGCCGTCCAGCCCGAACCGCTGCGCCAGGCGGATGGCCTCTTCAGGTTCCTGCGACACCTCGTCGGTGATGATCGCGCGGCGGAACACTACAGTCGCACCGGTCGGCCGGACCGCGACGACTCGTAGATAGCCAGCACCGTGGCCACTGCCCTGCGCGCCTCTTCACCGCTCACCGGCGGTGCGGGGCCCTCTTGCAGGCTGGCCACAATGGCGCGGTACTGGCTTGCGAATTCTTCATGGCCGACGGCGGTCGGCACCTGGGCGGCGCCCATGGTGGCCGTCGCGGCCACCTGGCGCTCGGGCTCGCCTTGAATCACCCACCGGACGATTCGGGTTTCTTCCAGCACAATGGTGCCACGCTCACCGTGCAGCGCCAGGCGGCGGGGGGAGCCCGGGGTCACCGAGGTCGTCCCGGTGATGGTAGCCAGGCATCCGCCTTCCAGTTCCGCCACTGCGACTGCCGTGTCCTCGACCTCGATCCGCCGGGCCAGCGTCCGGACGCATCCGTAGATGGTCCGGGGCATCCCCGCCAGCCACACGAGGAGGTCGATCCCGTGGATCCCCTGGTTCATCAACGCGCCGCCGCCGTCCATGGCCCAGGTCCCTCGCCAGCCGGCCGAGTCGTAGTACGCCTGAGAGCGGAAGTACTTCATGGAGAGGTCGGCCAGGAGCAGGCGGCCCAGGCGGCCATCGGTCAGCGCCGCGTGGACTTCCTGGACGTCAGGGGCGAACCTGAGCTGCGAGATGACGGCCAGGGAGCGGCCTGATTGTCGGCACGCCTCCAGCATCGCGTCGGCCTGGGCGAGGGTCACGGCGATCGGTTTCTCGACCACCACGTGCTTGCCGGCCCTGGCCGCCGCGATGGCCATCTCGGCGTGGACGCCGCTGGGGGTGCAGAGCGTTACCACATCGACGTCGGTACGGCGAACCAGGGCATCAAATGCGGGAGCCCACTCGACGCCGCGCGCGCGGGCGAAGGCCTCAGCCTGCTCGGGCCTGCGCGAGGCCACCACGACCAGCACCGCGCCGTCTGTGCGTTGAATCGCCTCGGCGTGCCAGGGCGCAATGGTCCCGCAGCCGACGATGGCAAAACGAATGGACACGTCTATCCTTTCATTCCGGCGAGCGTCACCCCGCGGATGATGCTGCGGCGCAGGATCAAGAAAGCGAGCAGCACGGGCAGCACTGTGATGACCGACCCCGCCGTAATGCGGCCGTAGTCAACCGTGAACGCCCTCTGGAACATCGCCAGCCCCAGCTCCATCGTAAACAGGCTACGGTCACTGATGACGATCATCGGCCACAGGAAGAAGGCCCAGGAGTTGGTGACGGCGAGGATGGCCAGCGCCCCCAGGGCCGACTTGGATAGCGGCAGGATCACCCGTCGATAGATGTAGATCTCCGATGCGCCGTCGATGCGGGCGGCGTCCAGCAGTTCATCGGGAATCGTGATGATGCTCTGACGCATGAAGAAGATGCCGAAGCTCATGATGAGCAGCGGCGCGGCGATGCCCTGATAGGTGTTGATCCACCCCAGGGCCTTGACTTGGAGGTAGAACGGCACCATGTAGGATTCGAACGGGATCATGGCCGTCCCCAGCACGATGATGAAGAGCAGATCCCGTCCCGGGAAGCGGTACTTGGCGAAGATGAACCCGGCCAGCGACGAGGTGAAGAGGATCGCGACGGCAGAAGCCGTCGAGACCACCACCGTGTTCCAGAAGTACCGCAGCCAGGGCGCGGCCCCGAGCACTTCGGCGTAATGGGTCACGGTCGGGTTCGCCGGCCATAATCGTAGGGAGGGGGTGAGGATCTCGGCCGAGGGGGTCAGCGATGTGGTGAACATCCAGACGAACGGCAGCAGCATCAGGCCGGCGGCGGCCAACAGGATGCCGTGGAGGGCCAGGCTGCGGAGTACCGCGCGCGCGGACGCCACGGTCAGCGATCCTCCCGGAACAACCGCATGTGCATCAGGGTCAGCACCAGCACAGCGCCCAGGAGCAGCGCGGCTTCGGCCGAGGCATAGCCCACCCTGAAGTAGCGGAAGCCGTTCTCCCACATGTCGTAGACGAGTGTCCGGACCAGCCGGCCCGCCGCGCCCTGGATGTCGCTGGTCATCATGAAGACCGGTGTGAACACGTTGAACGAGTTGATGGTCGAGATCACCACGACGAAGAGGATCATCGGCCGCAGAAGAGGCAGGGTGATGCGCCGAAAGATGATCCATCCGGACGCCCCATCAACCACCGCCGCCTCGTAGTACTCCTGCGGGATGTTGTTGAGGCCCACCAGGAACAAGATCAGGTTGTAGCCCAGGGTCTTCCAGACCATCACGATGAGGATCGAGACGAGGGCCAACCGTTCATCCACCAGCCAGGCCTGGGGCGCGAGCCCGAAGACGGCTATGGCCTGGTTGAGCGGTCCGAACCGGGCGTCGTAGATCCATTTCCAGACGACCGTAACGGGGACCCATGGCGTCACGACTGGCAGGAAGTAGATGAGCTGATAGATCGGCGCGCCCCAAACCCGGGCGTTCACGGTCACGGCCAGCAGCAGCGCAAGGACCGTTCCCAGGACCACAGAGCCGGCAGCCAGGATGCTGGTGTTCGCCAGCGCCGTCTGGAAGTTGGCGTCCTGGAGCAGCTCCAGATAGTTGCCCCACCCGACGAAGATGCGGATCGGGCGGATCATGTCCCAGTTGTACAGGCTGGCCGCCAGCGTCGTGGCGATGGGGATAATCCGGAGGTACGCGAAGAGGAAGAGCGTCGGTGCAAGGCCTGCGTAGCAGAACAAGTAGATCGCCAGGGTGCGCCGGCTGACGCCCCGCTGGAGCGGCTGTGCCCTCGCCGCTAACTCCTGCACGATTGCCCCGACACCCGATGCCGCTGTGGTGGCATGCACACGTCCTGCACGCCGGGAGCCGGCCCCAGCAGGGGCCGACTCCCCTTCACGAGATGGCGCGCGGTCACCTGCCCGGCTACTCCGCCAGCAACCCTTCTCTTCGCAGGATGTCGTTCGTCTCCTTGGCGGCGTCTTCGATGACCTTGGCGATCCCGGCCGGGTTGTCCACCAGCGACTTGTCCGCGTACGCCCGCTCCAGCCGCGCGGCGAGCTTCGTCAGGATCTCGTCAAATGGCCCGATCGGGAGGTACCAGTAGAACTCGAATCCCTCGGGCGCTTCGAAGAACGCCTTGAACTGCGGCGCCTTCCGGATCTGCTCCTTGTAGTCCACGTCCTGGCGCGCCGGCATCCAGCCTACCATCTCCAGGAGCAACTGCTGGTTCTCGGGGCGCAGGATGAAGTTGACGAAGTCCCACGCGACATCGGGATTCTTGGCCGACCGGGTGACGAAGAGGTTGACCGAGTTGATGATCGTCCCGGCGCGGCGGTGGCCAGGGAGGGGCGCCGTCGTATACAGCAGGCCCGGATTATTGGCGCGCAGGAAGCCGATCACCCAGGACTCGCGCGTGAACATGGCCGACTGTTCGAGCGCGAACGCCTCGGCATCGCGCTTCAGCGTAGGGTCGTCGCACCCGTACTTGTGGACGAGATCCACATAGAGCTTGAGCGCATCGCGCCCTGCCCGGTTGTTGTACCCGGCGCGATACTTGTCACCGGGGCGGGCCTCAATGATGGTCCCGCCCGCCGGATAGAGCCAGAACCACCACTTCTCGCCCACGCCGCTGCCGCCACCGAAGAGCCTGAGCCCGATCCCTCCCCGGGCGATCCGGCCAGTCGCATCCCGCTTGGTGAGCTTCTGACAGTACTCGATGAGCTCGTCCCACGTCTGGGGTGCCCGGGTCAGGCCGGCCTCTCGAAACATCCTGATGTTCCAGAACAAGACCTGCCGGCCCTGGAAGAACGGCACGCCGAAGGTCTGGCGCTTGTAGGTGTTGATGATGCGCATGGCATCAGGGAAGCTCTTGCTCTTGACCATCGCGTCTTGGGCCGACGGGTTCGCCGGGATGAACCCGGCCTCGATGAACCGCTGCATCGCATAGGTCGAGATCTCGAGGATATCCGCTGCGGTGTCGGCGGGGATCGTCGCCGCGAGCTTGCGCTCGAAGTCCCGCAGCGGGTGCGTCAGGATGGTAATCTCGACATTCGGGTTCGCCCGGCGATAGTCGGCGGCAACCCGTTCGTAGAATGGACCGATCTCTGGGAATCCACCCCAGAGGCTGAGCCGGACTGTGGGGGCACCGGTGGCCGGGGCCACGGCGAGCAGGCCAGCGACCAGCACGGCGCAGAGGCCGAGCACCCCCGGGTGGCGAAACCGTCGCGTGCGCATCGCAATCCCTCCTGTTCTCCAAAGTGCCGGGAGGAGGGCGGTGGTCTATCCGGTGCCCGTCTCCCTCTCCGGTCTGACGTAGGACACTACGTAGAGGTATTCCAGCGGATCCGCCGGGCTGTCGTTGGACACGCCGTGCTGCGTGCCGAGGGGAATGTGGACGGCGTGGCCGGGTCCGACCGCGCGGCGCTCCTGTCCAAGGGTCACCGTGCCGTGGCCCCGCAAGACGTAGTAGACTTGCTCTTCGTCGTTATGGACGTGCGTGGGAACCTCGGCGCGGGGCGGACGCTGACCAGGCTCATCGCCATGCGGGCGGTGCTAAAGATCTGCCGGTAGGCGGCATAGGGATAGTCCTCCGTGCCCAGCGTCGCGGTATCGACAACGCCCGCCACGCCCGATCCCCCCTCCCGACAACCCCGACGACGTCACTGCAACCATGTACCCGAACATGACAACGTTAGCATGACCTCGCCGGTTGGATTCGCCTCTGGTCTGGGAACTCCTCTTTTGCAGGAAAGCGGCCTCCCACCGACGAATCCGGGATGGTAAACGTTGTCAAGACACGGGGGTTGTTGTGCTACGGGAAACCCGGACCGCTCCGCCCACCATCAAGGAGGTCGCCAGGCTGGCGGGCGTTTCGATCAAGACGGTCTCCCGGGTCGTCAATGGGGCAGCGTACGTTAGCGACGAGACCCGGCGCCGGGTCGCACGCGCGATCGAGCGTCTAGGCTATCGGCCCAACGCCCTGGCGCGGGGTTTGGTTACGCGCCGGTCCCGCTCGATCGGCCTGGTGATCGCCGACATTGTAAATCCGTTCTTTCCGCCGTTGGTCCGGGCGGTAGAGGACGCCGCGGCCGCCCGAGGGTACAACGTGATCCTCTGCGACACGGATGAAGACGCCGCCCGCGAGCGTGCGGTGATCTCTGTGCTATTGGAGAAGCAGGTCGATGGCCTGATCCTCTGCGCCTCTCGGGTGCCGGGCGACTATCTCAGAAGCCTGGCGAGCGATGGCATCCCCCTTATGCTGGTCAACCGTGTGTTGGCTCACCCGCGGGCCGCCGCGGTCGTCGTCGATGGCGCAGAGGGCGGGCGACGGGCCACCACGCACCTGCTCGACCTTGGACACCGGCGCATCGCCTACCTCGCAGGCCCGGCCGCATCGTTTTCGCACCGCGGTCGGCTCCGGGGATACCGACAGGCCCTGATGACCCGGCGGATTGCGTTCGATCCGAACCTGGTGGTGGGCGGGATCGCGTCGATGGCGGCCGGCCGTGAGGGCATGGGCGCGCTGCTGAGCCTGCGGCGGCCGCCGACCGCGGTCTTCGCATTTGATGACCTGATGGCGATCGGCGCGCTGGAGGAAATCCGCCGGTGGGGGCGCCGCGTCCCCGAAGATGTGGCGGTCGTCGGCTTCGACGACATTGACCTGGCAGCATTCGTGGATCCGCCGCTGACCACCGTCGCGCAGCCAAAGGCCGAGATGGGCCGTCTGGCTGCCAACCGGCTGCTGGACATGATCGAGGCCTCGTCGCCTCCCGCGCGCCGGATCGTGACCCTGGTTCCAGAGCTGGTCATCCGGCGGTCGTGCGGCTGGTGCCCTCCCGTGCCCGACGTGCAAAGACAGGACGGATAGATAATGCGAGGCGGGCCCATCGCGGCGATCAACAAACGCATGCAAGTTACTCGGCCGTGAAGGCCGAGGGACGCTGAGGAGGCTTCCCCGTGAAGGTCAACTGCTGCTGGCTCTACGCGATCAGCAAGTACGGGTATCCCCCGTCGATTCCGGACACGCACAAGGCCCTCGGCGAGATGGCAGCCCTGGGATTCGATGCGGTCGAGCTGGAAGGTGTCGGTGAAGCAAACCTGCGGGCCGTCTCGGCCGCGCGGGCCGACCTCCAACACCGGTGTGCCGACTTAGGCCTGCGCGTGATGAACTTCTGCCCGGTGCTCCCCGATCTGGTCAGTGCCGACCAGCGGCGGCGCCGCCAGGCCCTGGATCTCTTCCGCCTGGCGGTCGAGCTGACCGTCTACTTCGCCGCGCCGACCGTGCAGGTGGACAGCTACGCCGCCCCGGTCGAGTTCGTGGCACACAGACCGTATGCCGACACGGTCGAGTTCCGGCGTCAGTTCGACGTGCGCATCCCGGCAGGGTTTTCGTGGGAGCGGACCTGGGGCATCCTGGTTGAGACGGTGCGCGCTTGTGCCGTGATCGCCCGCGATGCCGGGTTGCGCCTGTGCCTGGAGCCGCGCGTGGGCGAGATGACTAGCAACACCGACGCGCTTCTCCGGTTGCTCGATCATGTCGACGATTCCGCGCTCGGTGCCGTGCTGGACACCGGACACCTGCACGCGCAAAAGGAGATCCTGCCCTTGTCGGTTGAGAAGCTCGGGGCGCGCATCTTCTACGTCCACGCCTCCGACAACGACAGCCGCGACAACAATCACCTGGCTCCTGGCCGCGGAACGGTGGATTGGGAGGCGCTGGTCCGCGGGCTGCGGCGACATGGCTTTTCCGGCTACATCGGCATCGACGTCGGGGGAGTGCCCGACGTCGACGCGCAGTACCGTGAAGGGTACACCTTCATCCGCAGGGTCCTCGATCGCGCAGTTGAAATCGGGAGCCCTGCTGCTGAGGAGACAGCGGAAGGTTAGCCGGCGGCCCGTGGCACGCGTGAACTGCGAGTACGAGTCGAAGCGCACCCCGAACGACAGAATGATGAGGAGGCCGTGAGGTGATGCGAACGGTTGAGCGGTTTCATGTAGAGGTCAGTGCACTGTTGACCCGGATCGTCGCCGAGGAGCAGCAGACCATTGCCCGGGCGGCCGCGGTGCTGGCCGACGTTGTGGCCCGCGACCGCCTGATCTACGTCTTCGGGACCGGCGGGCACTCCTACATCGGGGCCGAGGAGATGTTCTACCGCGCCGGCGGGCTGGCGTGCGTGTGCCCGGTGTTCGACCCCGGTCTATCCCTGTCGTTTGGGGGCCGGCGGTCCACGGCCATCGAGCGGCTGCCAGGCTACGCGCCGCGGGCGCTGGCCGGCTATCCCATATCCAGTCAGGACGCCCTGGTGATTGTCAACGCATACGGGATCAACGCCGCGACCATCGACGCCGCGCTGTGGGCCAGGGAGCGCGGGGTGCCCACCGTCGGGGTGACGTCGCCGGCGTTCTCCAGGGCGACACCGCCCGACCATCCTGCGCGCCACCCTTCACGGCAGAACCTCTGCGACCTGGTCGACCACGTGATCGACACCAAGATGCCGCCGGGGGATGCCGTTCTGGTGTTTGACGATCTACAGCCGCCGGTGGGGCCGACCTCGACGATCCTCAACGCGTTCGCGCTGCAGAGCGTGGCGGCGGCCACCGTGGAGACCCTGCTGGGGCGGGGCGTCCTGCCTCCGGTGTGGATGAGCGGCAACGTCCCCGGAGGCGATGAGGCCAACCGCCATCTGTTCGAGCGGTACGCGCCCCGGGTGCGCTGGCTGTGATGCCCTCGCCCGTCCTTGCCGGTCGCGATCCCTGGCGGGGTGTGCCGGTGGAGGTCGCGGTCGCAGGCGGCGTCATCGGCCGCATCCGCGAGCTCCCGGAGGCCGCGGTGCCCTCGGGTCGGTGGGTGCTGCCCGGGCTTGTGGACTTCCAGGTGAATGGCTACGCAGGGGCCGACATCAACAGGCCCGACCTCGGCACAGCCGGCGTGGGCCGCTTGGTCCGGGCCATGCACTCGGTCGGGGTGACCCGCTTCTGCCCCGCGGTGTGCACGCAGGGCCACGGCCGCATGGCCAGCGCTCTGCGCACCATCGACCAGGCTTGCCGCAGCGAGCCAGGGATCGCACGCGCCGTCGCCGGCATCCACTTGGAAGGCCCTTACATCTCGCCCGAGGACGGCCCGCGCGGCGCGCATCCCCTGGAGCACGTCCGGCCGCCGGACTGGAACGAGTTCGAGGCGTTCCAGGGGGCGGCGGGCGGTCGCATCCGCTTGGTGACGCTCGCCCCCGAGCAGCCCGGTGCTATGGGCTTCATCCGGCACCTCGTGGCCACCGGTGTGGTGGTGGCCATCGGCCATACTACGGCAGCGCCTGAGGCGATCCGCGAGGCGGTCGCCGCCGGTGCCCGGCTGTCGACGCATCTCGGCAACGGCGCCCACGCGGTGCTCCCGCGCCACCCCAACTACATCTGGGAGCAACTGGCCGCGGACGAGCTCTCTGCTAGCATCATCGTGGACGGCCACCACCTCCCGCCGTCGGTGGTGAAGACCTTCGTCAGGGCCAAGGGGGTGGAGCGCACCATCCTCATCAGCGACGCCGTGGCACTGGCCGGGATGCCGCCGGGCGACTACGACTGGCTCGGGATGCGGGTCACCCTGACCCCCGACCGCCGCATCGGTCTGGCCGGCACGCCCTATCTGGCGGGCTCAGCCCTGGATCTGGCATCCAGCCTGGGGAAGGTCATGGCCTATGCCGGGGTCACCCTGGCCGAGGCCGTGATCATGGCGAGCGCGAACCCCGCGCGCCTGCTGGGGATCGAGGTGGGAACGCTGAGCGAGGACGGGCGCGCCGATCTCGTGCTGATCCAGACATCACCGGGCACCGATCACGTCGAGGTGCTCCACACGGTCGCCGGCGGCATGACGGTGTGGGAGGCCGCAGGGTCCGGCCGATAGCGGGGGCTTCCGGACACGGCCTGCCGCCCTGCGCCGGTCCCGCGCTTGTCTCGCCCCACCCACTCCCGTATAATGCATGCGCCGGCCGGTCCCCCGGCACACACCTGCAAGCGTGGCCCCATCGTCTAGGGGACCAGGACGCGGCCCTCTCAAGGCCGAAACGGGGGTTCGAATCCCCCTGGGGCCACCAGTCAGGATTCGGTCTGGACGCTACGACTTCAAGGCCTCATCGTAAACCGCCAACAGATTCTCCAGCGGCACGTCATGCTGTACGACGTTGGACGGGGCCAGGATCAGGCCGCCGGTTTGTCCCAACTCTCTGATGCGCGCTCTGACTTCGGCTCGCACATCCTCGACGCTCCCAAACGGCAAGGTGCGCTGCGAGGACAAGGTCGAATGGAACGTGATGCGGGCCCCATACTGGCGTTTGAGCGCCACGACATCCATGCATTCCGGCTGTAGAGGATCGACGATATCGAACCCAATCTCGATAAGGTCGGGAATCACCGCCTGCATGGCGCCGTCGCTGTGGAAGTAGTAGTACACGCCGGGACGGCGCGTTGCGGCAACTGCCCGCGCGAGGCGCGGTTTGATCTCGGCCCGCCACCAGGCGGGGGAGATCATCATGCCCTGACCGGCTGCGATGTCACCGGCCATCTGGATGATGTCGGCTCCAGCCTCGACCATCCGGTTCACGTCCGCAATCTTGTGCTCGGTGATGCGATCGAGCAACCGGATGGTGAAAGCGCGGTTGATGCGCGTGTCCATCAGGAACTGTTCGAATCCGCGCAGCTCCCACGCGTCGCGGAAGATGTTCCCGGTCTCAATCTGAATCATGTAGCGGTCTTTGAACCGCTGCACCTGCCTGGAGAGGTGAGCGTAACGT
>Ga0208244_100913_pt1 | contig 20920 bp, 18 predicted proteins | sample SubbioCR12Aug_5A_FD_184828 | JGI IMG/M metagenome (GOLD analysis project Ga0208244, IMG submission 184828) | Serpentinite rock and fluid subsurface biosphere microbial communities from McLaughlin Reserve, California, USA - CR12Aug_5A (SPAdes) | ecosystem: Environmental > Terrestrial > Deep... | reverse complement strand
GGGCGGATTCTACGAAACGGTGAAACTGCGCGACGCCCTGCGCGAAAGCCTGCGCCTGGCGACCGAGGTCAACCGTTATCTCGATGCCAACGCCCCCTGGACGGCCATCAAAACCGACCGCGACTCAGCCGCTCTGACGATTTACACTGCCCTACGGGCAATCGACTCGCTCAAACTGCTGTTTGCGCCTGTCCTGCCCTTCACCAGCGAGAAACTGCACCTTCTCTTTGGCTACCCCACACCGCTTTTTGGCGAACAATATACCGAAACGGTCAGCGATTCGCTGGGCGAGCACACCGTCCTGCGCTACAAACCGGCCCAGAACGCCCTGCAATGGACTCCCAGCCAGTTGAAACCCGGCCAGCCTTTGCAACAGCCTGCGCCGCTCTTCAAGAAACTTGACGAAAAGGTTGTGGTTGCCGAGGAACTGGCCCGCCTGGGCAGTTAGCGGCGGATTCCAAATCGAATCAAAAAGACGCCTACAACAAAAGGCGTCTTTTTGATTCCGTTTAGTAGTTCCAGGCGACGACCTGGTTGCGGCCGTTCTCCTTTGCCGCGTACATGGCCTGGTCTGCCTGGATGAGCAATTCCTCCGGGCTGTTGCCGTGTTCGGGGTAGACCGCCAGGCCAATCGAAATTGTTGTTTGCAGCCGGGCGCCCTCGAACTCAATGGAACTGGCTTCAAAAGCCAGGCGTATCTCCTCGGCGCGTCGGGTGGCGATATCGAGTGGGGCATCGAGCAGCAGGATGACGAATTCCTCGCCGCCATAACGGCAGGCCACATCGCTCTGGCGGGTGTATTGGCGTAACAACTGCCCAAGCATGCTCAGCATTTGGTCGCCTGCTTTGTGCCCGTAAGTATCGTTGAAAGATTTGAAATGGTCAATGTCGAGCATCATCACTGCCAGGGATGATGCTTTACGCCGCACCCGAATCAGGTGCTGCCTGAAAATCTCGTCCAGGTAGCGACGGTTGTGCAGGCCAGTCAGCGAGTCGCGGACGGCTTGTTCGCGCAGTTCGCTTTGTAATGATTCGACCCGGGTCAGTTGGACTTGCAACTCCTCGTTCGATTGCTGCAGGTTTTCCTGCGCCTGGCGTCTCTCGCTGATTTCGCGACGCGCGTCTTCGTAAAGGCGGCTGTTCTCGACGGCAATCGCAGCCTGGGTGGCGATGGTTTCCAGCAAGCGGATTTGTTCAGGGTTGTAACGGTTGGGCTGCTGAGATTGCATCGAAACCACCCCGACCACGTTGCCGCGCACAATCATCGGCACGCCGACAAAGGAGCGCGTTGGCGTGCCGCCGATATGGATGATTTGGTAGGCTTCCTGCGTTTGCGGCTCGGCCGTATCCGCCAGGTAGATGGTTTTCCTGCTCAAGACGACTTCCCCGGTTATCCCCGGCGTTACGCGTATGTCGCGGGTTGCGACATTTTTGAACTCTCCCTGGTCGAAGAAAAGCGGATAATAAATGGCGTGCGTGGCTTGTTCGTAGATGGCTACATAGAACGAATCCATGGGTAGCAATTGCCTGCATTTGTCAAGCAGTTTGCGCAACACTTGACTCATGTTCAGGTCTGCCGAGAGTTCCAGGCCGATTTCGTACAGCAGGGCCATTTCCTCGGCCCGTTGGCGTGTTTCGTTGTACAAGCGCGCGTTCTCGATCGCGATTGCCGCCTGCGAGGCGATAATTTCCAGGGCCTGAATTTGTTCAGGGCTGAAGACCTTGGGCTGGTAACTTTGGATGGAAAGGATGCCCGTCACCTTGTCCGCAATCAGCAGCGGGATACCGAGATAAGAGCGGGCGCGTTCGTGCGTGGAATGCTGCCATTTGTACTGTTTGCGGGCTTCCTCTGTATCGCAATCTGGAATGTAAATTGGCCCCTTGTGTTCGATAACCTGGCCGGTAATATTTTCTTGCGGGCTGACCGACAGGGTGAATTGAGGCCGCTCGGTTCCGTTGTCGTTAAATTTTATGAATCTCACCTGGTTGTTTTCCGCCTGGTATAGGCCGACCGTAAATACTTCCATCTGGGCAATTTGTTTGCATTTTTGCATCAGGGCATTGAGCACCTTTTCCAACTCAAGCCCGGCGGTGATATCGTGACCGACCTCGTACAGAACCGACAGTTGGTCGGCGCGCTGACGGGATTCGCTTTCAGCCTTGATGCGCTCTTCGATTTCCTGCTGGGCGGCCAGGAACAGGTGGGCATTTTCCACCGCGATGCTGATACTGGCGGCGATGGTTGTGAGCAGCCTGACGTCGTCGTTGCTATAGGCATGCTCCAATTCGTAATTTTGCAGACTGATAACTCCTATGGCTTTTTGCCCGGTAACAATAGGGACCCCAAGCCAGGTCTTAGGGTATCCATATTGCCTGGCAAAAACGGGTTTATGTCCCAGTTTTGGCCCCAATTGCTCAAAATTGCTTTCTATAAGCAAGGGTTGCCCGGTTATTAAGACGTGTGAAACCAGGCCCTCCCCGTATTTGACAACCGGCGGCGTGACCCGTTTTTTGTCGATTGTCCAATACGGGATTTCTATTTCATCCGAGTCTTGGTTGTGCAGGGCAATTAATACAGAACGGGCATTAAAGGACTGCTCTAACTGCTGTCCCACCATTGAGACAAGCGAGGTCGGGTCGAGTTGCGATGCGGCGGCCATGCTGATGGCGTTGACCATCATCAACTCTTCCAGGCGTCGGTGCAGGATTTCATCGATTTCCTTGCGCGCGCTGATGTCTTCCTTGATGGAAATATAATTGGCGATGTTGCCGTTCTGGTCGAACAGCGGCGCTATCAAGGTTTCTTCCCAGTAAAGTTCTCCGTCTTTGCGGCGATTGCGCAAATCCCCTTTCCAAATTTTTCCTGCCAGGATGGTTTCCCACAATTCGCGGTAGACCCTTTCGGGTGTTTCCCCAGATTTCAAGATGTTGGTTGTTGTTCCGATGGCTTCTTCCACGCTGTACCCGGTTAACCTGCTGAAGGCCGGGTTGACATATTCAATTATTCCGTTGGGGTCGGTAATCAAAACACTGTTTGGGCTTTGGCTGACCGCCCGAACCAGGTTTTTCAGTTGGGTTTCTTGCTGTTTACGGTCTGTAATTTCTCGCATGACCACGACGTATCCACTTGTGATTCCTGTGTTGGCGATGTGGGCAGGATTGATCGTTGCCTCATAAACGATAGTTTGTTTGCCTGGCGTGAAGGTGATTTCTTTGCGCGCTGGGTTTTCGAGATTGGCCTGTGTGCTGAGGACTTCCCAATCTGGGATGATGACTGAGGCCATCAGGATTCCGATTGAGTCGTCAGAAATATCAAAAAAAATGCGGGCGGCCTTGTTGGCATCGCTCACCAGCCCCAATTCATTAACCACCAGTATCATGTCGCTGACAAGGTCTATCGCGATATCGCGCGCCATTGGCGCTGTAAACGGCCATCGATAACGGTAAATGGCCCAGCCGTTCAGGATTGCGGTCAGCATAAAGGTGTGGGTCACAAAATTGTACCCGTCGATGAAGATTCCCCTTCCAATTGCCAGCAGGATGATGGTCAGCGCGGGAATCATTTGCCCCAGGCTGAGCAGCAGCGTTTGGCGAAAGTAAATCCCCTGGCTGCCCAGTAAGGTGATAACCTGGACGCCAAAAACAGCCAGGGCGACAACTGCTGAGTAAGCAAGCAGGACGCTGTACCATCCCCCATTTTCAAACGCAAGCGTGGTGGCAATATCTCCGGGCTGCAAGGTGTAATTGCTGCGCAGGAAAGTATCCAGTCCGGGGACCCACACAAACGCGAGGTTGACAATCGGGATGAAAAATAGCAGCGCCATCCTCCATCTGGAGAGCCAGGCGGGGCGGCGAGCGTTGGCGATGGCTGCCACAAGGGCCGCTACCGGTATAAAAGGCATGATGGAAAGCCTGGTTTTCGACAGGGCTATTTTAAAAAACCCAAAACCTCGCTGACGGCATCCACCCCGCTTAACAGGGTGAGTGCCGCCAGCAAGAACATTGTCAGGCTGAAAGGGACAGCGGCGTTTTGTTGGCGATGATGAAGGCTATAGACCCCTGTAACAATCAGCAAAATGAAAGTTACTAATAAATGAAAAGCCAACAGATTTGCGAGCATTGCTTACCATTATAAGCATGTAACCCCGGATGTCTACCCTCCGGGGGGTTGGAACTTTTTAGCCGGTTCCAAATTGCCGGTCGCCTGCGTCTCCCAGCCCGGGGACGATGTAGCCCTTTTCGTTCAAGTGATCGTCGATCTCTGCCAGGTAAATCGGCACGTCGGGGTGTTCTTTTTGCATTCGCGCAATCCCTTCGGGTGCGCCAATCAGCCCGACGAACTTGATTTTCTTCACCCCCCAGCGTTTGAGTACATCCACGGTAGCGGTAGCCGAGCCGCCGGTGGCCAGCATCGGGTCAAGAATCAGGCAGACAGAGACGGTCGGCTCGGTCGGCAGCTTGTTGTAGTATTCGACCGGGCGCAGGGTCTGTTCGTCCCGGTACAACCCAATGTGCCAGACCTCGGCGTGCGGCATCAATTCCCAGATGCCCTCGACCATGCCCAGCCCGGCGCGCAGGATGGGAACCAGCCCGACTTTTTCCTGCAATTCGTAGGTGGTCATCTTTGCCAGCGGGGTCTCGATTTCGCGCGGCGAAACAGACAGGTCGGCGGTGGCCTCGTAAACCATCAGGGCGGCGATTTCCTGCACCAGTTCGCGGAATTTCTTCGGCTCGGTGTCTTTGTCGCGCAGGCGGCTGAGTTTGTGCTTGACAAGCGGGTGTTGGGATTCATAGACGTTAGACATGACGCGCTCCCTGTGTGTTCAAAAAGTGGAATTTTGCTAATTATAGCCTTTTCTTGGCTTTGCAGAATGCTTTCGGGTACACTTGGGGAAAAGATTGGAGGTCTGGCATGGAATATCGCAACCTGGGAAAATCTGGCTTGAAAGTTTCGGCCATCGGGCTGGGAACCAACCGTTTTGGCGCAGAACACGTCCCACAGGCGGCAGTCAACGACATGATGGATGCCGCCCTCGACCTGGGTATTAATTTTATCGACTCGGCGGATGTTTACACCGGCGGCCAATCTGAAACGACGCTTGGCAATGCCCTCAAAGGCCGTTGGGATAAGTTCGTGCTGGCGACCAAGTTCTTCTGGTCGACCGGCGAAGGCCCAAACGACCGCGGCGGGTCTCGCTATCACATGCTGAATGCCGTCGAGGCCAGCCTGCGCCGCTTGCAAAGCGACCACATCGACCTGTACTACCTGCATCGCTGGGACGATTCGACCCCCATTGAAGAAACCCTGCGCGGGTTGGACGACCTGGTGCGCATGGGAAAAATTCGTTATATCGGCGCGTCGAACCTGGCATCCTGGCAGTTAGCAAAGGCCAACCTGCTGGCCGAGTTCCGCGGCTGGACGGCTTTTGCCGCCCTGCAATCGCATTATCACATGCTCGAGCGGGATGTCGAGCGCGAGGTGCTGCCCTACTGCGCCGCGCACGGGGTCGGATTTGTGCCTTACTTTCCGCTTGCGGGCGGATTCTTAACCGGTAAGTATCGCCGCAACCAGCCCGCCCCGGCAGGCTCGCGCGGCGAGAGCAGCCCGTATGTCAAAGAATATATGACCGACGCCAATTACGATAGAATCGAGAAACTCGAAGCCTGGGCATCCGGTCATGGACACAGTCTGGGCGACCTGGCCCAGTCCTGGCTTCTGGCCCAGCCTGCGGTTTGTTCGGTCATCTCCGGCGCGACCAAACTCGAGCAAATTCAGGCCAATGTGCGCGCCGTCGAATGGGCGCTGACCCAGTCCGAACTGGACGAGGTCAACACGCTCCTGAAAGGCTAAAACGCGGATATGGCTGGCAGACTCCCCCTCGCGCTTGTGACCGGCGGCGCGCGCCGCCTTGGGCGGGCCTTTGCCCTGGCCCTGGCCCGTCAGGGATATGCCATTGCGCTCCATTATCACGCCTCGGAGCAAATGGCCGAAACCACTGCCGCAGAAATCCGTGCCCTGGGCGTTCCGGTTTTCCCGCTCCAGGCCGACCTGGCCCAGCCCGATGAAATCGAGCGTCTTTTTAATGAAATCGACAACCTCATCGCCGACCCCTCATTCAACATTCAACACTCAACACTCGACGTCCTTATCAACTCTGCCGCTCTCATGCCTCGCGGGGATGTCCGCACCCTGACCGCTGCCGACTTCGACGCCGTGATTGCACTCAACCTGCGCGCTCCTTTCCTGTGCGCCCAGCAGGCCGCCCGGCGGATGCCCCCCGGTGGTCTGATTGTCAATATCAGCGACATCGGCGCAGCCAAAGCCTGGACCGGATTCCCCGCTTACACCGTCAGCAAGGCCGGGCTGGAATCGCTCACCAAAATCCTGGCCCGCGCCCTGGCCCCGGACATCCGCGTCAATGCCATTGCGCCTGGGTTGGTTTTGCCCTCCGAAGACATGCCCGCCGCCGAATGGATGCGCCTCGTCAGCCGCCTGCCCGCCAAACGTCCCGCCGACCTGGACGAAGTCGCCTCGGCGCTCGAATTTTTAATCAAAAACGAGTATATTATTGGTCAGACCATCGCCATTGATGGTGGTTACTCGCTGCTGTAGCGTTGGCGGCATCGAATTTCACCTTTTATCGTTAGGAGACCCCATGCCTGATACCCCCGCATCCCTGGCTGAAAAACTCAAGACCGAAGGCGAAAAAACCCAGGTCTTTTTCGCTGCGCTAACCCCTGAGCAATGGCAGAAGACCGTTTACGGTGAGGAAGGCCCCTGGACGGCCCGTAGCATCCTGGCGCATTTTGTCAGCGCCGAGCAGGGCTTTCTGAAAATTTTTCCATCTATCCGCGATGGCGGCCCAGGCGCGGCGGACGATTTTGACATTGACCGCTTCAACGCCAGCCAGCAGGCCAAACTGGCAGAAATCACCCCCGCCGAATTGCTGGCGCGCTATCAATCCACCCGCGTCGAAATGGTTGCCTTTGCAGCCTCCCTGACCGAAGACGACCTGCAAAAGCGCGGGCGTCACCCGGCCCTCGGCGTTACATCCCTGGGCGAAATGCTCAAATTGGTGCACTTGCACAACACCATGCACCTGCGCGATTTAAAGAAAGTTATAGCCTGAATACTGGAAACTGAATACTGAACACTGAACACTGGATACTAAAATGCTCCCCCTCCTCCGCCCCGCCCACACCTTGATGCTTGCCCTGGCCTACCTGCTCGGCGCATCCCTGGCCCGCTACCTCGGCGCGGATTTCGACCTGCTGGCCTTCCTGCTCGGATTTCTGTGGCTGGCTTTCCTGTTGACCGCCGCCAACCTGCTCGATGCAGCCTATCGCAACCCAGCCGAACCCCACCTGCCTGAGCAGGCCCCGCATCAGCGCAACGAATACCGTCGCAGGCTGGTTCTCTTTGCCCTGGCTTTGCTTACCCTTGTCTCGGCCCTGACCGTCCCGCTCTTGGCCCTGCAACTGGCCCGTCCACTTGCCCTGGCTTTCCTGGCCCTCGCGGCCCTGACCGCCCTGGCCTACGCCGTGCCGCCTGTCCGTCTTGCCAATCGCGGATTGGGCGAATTTGCCCTCACGATCCTGGTTGCCGTTTTTGCCCCATCTCTGGCGTTTAGCCTGCAAACCGGTGAACTCCACCGACTTTTGCCCGCCTACATTTTCCCGCTGGGTTTTCTTGCGTTGGCCTGCTTCCTGTCCCTCGGCTTCCCGACTTTCGCCGCCGACCAAAAATACGCCCGCCAGACCCTGCTCATTCGCTTAGGGTGGCAGGCCGCCATCCCGGCCCATAACGGTTTTCTAGCCGCCGCCTACCTGCTCATCGCCGCCATGCCTTTCCTCGGCCTGCCCTTCGACCTGGCCTGGCCCGGGTTGCTGACCATCCCATTGGCCGCCTTCCAGGTTTACCAGTTTCGCCGCATCGCCGACGGGGGCAAGCCTATCTGGCCCCTGCTCACCGCCACCGCCGTCGCCCTCTTCGGCCTGACCACCTACCTCCTGACCCTGACCCTCTGGCTGCACTAACCACTGAATACTGGATACTGGACACTGACCACCGCCATGCCCGAATTTCTCACCCTCCTGCCCCCCGACATTGCCCGCGAGAAGTTGCTCTCGGCGCTGACTCCCCTCGACCTGTCCACCGTTATCGAGACCGAATCTGCCCTGGGACGTGTCAGCGCCGAAGATGTTTTCGCGCCGCATCCGCTCCCGGCTTTCCCGCGCACGACGGTCGACGGATTCGCCGTCCGCGCCCGCGACACCTATGGCGCATCCGAATCTCTGCCTGGTTATCTCAAATTGATTGGTGAAGTGCCGATGGGGGACACGCCAGACTTTGAGATTGGCTCCGGCCAGTGCGCCATTATCCACACCGGCGGAATGCTGCCTCCCGGAGCGGACGCCGCCCTGATGCTCGAATACACCCAAACCCTGGGTGACGAGATCGAGATCATGAAGTCGGTTGCCGATGGTGAGAATCTCATCCGCGTCGGCGAGGATGTGGCCGAAGGACAACTGGTTATTCCGCAAGGCACGCGCCTGCGTCCTGCGGAAATCGGCGGGCTGATGGCGCTGGGTATTACCGAAATTCGCGTAGCCAATAAAGTCCGCGTGGGAATTCTCTCCAGCGGAGACGAAGTTATCCCGGCTGGAAGCACGCCCCGGCCCGGCCAGGTGCGTGACATCAACGCCCACACCCTTGGGACGCTGATAACCCAATCAGGCGGGGAGCCGCTCCAGTACGGCATCATCCGCGACGATTTTGAAACCCTGCAAACTGCCGCCGCCCGCGCCCTGGCCGAGTGCGACGTTGTCCTGATCACAGCTGGTTCCTCGGCCTCCACCCGCGACATGACCGCCGATGTCATCAACACGCTTGGTGAGCCGGGCGTGCTGGTGCATGGAATCAATACCCGCCCCGGCAAACCGACCATTTTGGGCCTGTGCAGCGGTAAACCGATCATCGGCCTGCCGGGTAACCCGGTCAGTGCGCTGGTCAATGGCTATATGCTGGTCGTGCCGCTGGTTGAAAAATTGCTGGGGCAATTGCCGCGCCCGCGCCCATCCGTTCGCGCCACGCTGACGGTGAACCTGTCCTCGCAGGCTGGCCGCGAAGACTGGTGGCCGGTGCGCCTGCGCCCCGAAGGTGATTTGTTTGCTGCTGACCCCATCTTTGGCAAATCCAATCTCATCTTCAGCCTGGCCGCTGCCGATGGCCTGCTAAAAATCCCGCCGCATGCCACCGGGCTATCCGCGGGGACGGTGGTCGAGGTCTTGCTGGTTTGATGACAAGTATTGTAAGAGAAATGGTCTGTCCTGATAATTGGGACAGACCATTTTTGCTTATGCCGGAAGTTCTTGTTTGGTGATTTACGGAAGCTGGCCAACAACGTTGAAACTATCAAGGATCAGCTGGCTCTGTGTTTCAGCCTGATCAGATGATTCGCCGCTGGGTGAGTTGACAATGACGGTAATGAGGAGGCCGCTCTTGTTCTCGATCGGGCGCACACTGAGAATCAGGAGTGTGTTGCCTGAGCCTGCGCAGTTCTCAAAAAAAGCATAACGGCCCTCATAGACCGCATCGGCATAATCGCCGCCGGCATTTTGGGGAACACATTCCAAACCCTCGGATGTGTAAATGTTCGTCATCACATCAAGGTTCTGCACATAGCCGAGGCTCTGGGCCAATGTTGCTGAAGCCAGTACCCAGGTTCCGGAAGCGGTAAATTCGCCGAATCCTGCCAGGTCGCTTGAGGCTGCGATGCTGGCAAACTCATATTTCCCGGTAATAAAGATTTCGCCATCGGTCTGTTCCCATTCAGCGGGAATGGCTATTTCAAGAGCGCCGGTGTCATCTGTAACGAAAATGTAATCGCTATCCGCAGGAGCTTCTTCCTCTGCCATCTCTTCAGCAGGGGCCTCTGCTTCAGCAGGCGCTTCTATTGCTTCGGCAATCGGGGCGGATTCTTCGGCGCGGGGTGTTGTCGCAGTAGTTTCTCCGCATGCTGCCAAAGTTGCCGCCAGCATAATTGCGATAATTAATAAAGTGATTTTCTTGTTCATTTTATTCCTCCTGTTGTGAGTTGATTGATTCTGAATAGGGCAAAGATGGCGGAGTATATCAGAATATATTAATTTGGATACTTTTTCGTGAAACTACAATGGCAATATCCCGTCGATGCGCTAGCTGATGTGCTGTTGGCTTAATTTTTTCTGTTCGTATTAATGTGGCAAAAGCCAGGCCGCCAAGAATTCAAAACTTGGCGAGCTGGCTTTTGGTTCGATAGTGATTTTTATTCTGAATTGTTAACCCTGGCTTATCCAAATTTTCTGCCAGATTCTTTCTGCCACTTCTGTTGTGCTCATATGGCTGGTGTCAACCTGGAGGCCCATGAAGCCCGTCTGCGCCTGGATGCGCTGCAGTTCGGCGAAGCGGCCCAGCTCCCAGTCCAGTTGGCAGGGAGAGATTTGCAATCATTCTTGAAACGCCAGCTGAAGGGCCGATTGGATATCAGTAATTCCCCCGGATATATTCTCATCAAAATTGGATAGCAGTTTGTGCGCCTGCCGCCCAGTGGCGGGCAGGGTGGCGATTTTTTCGCGCAGTTGCGGCTCCAGCGCGGCCTGGGAGAGCAGAAAGGCCGCCAGCCGGGTTGCCTGTTCCCGGTTGCCTAGTTGGGCGTGCAGGAGGGCCGCTCCGCCCAGGCTATCCAGCGCCAGCGGAACCTGCCTGCATTCGAGGGCTGCCCGGGTGGCTTTGCCGAAATATTCCATCGCGCGGCCAGGGTCGTCCTGCGCGGCGCAGGCGTGTCCCATACCTGCCAGGCTGTAGGCTGTACCGGTCTGGTCGTTGACCCGGCGGCGCAGGGCCAGGCTGTCGCCATAATGACGCGCCGCCAGAGAGAAATCGCCCTCCTGGCGCGCCAAATCGCCCAGGTTGTGCAGGCAAAGCGCCCTTCCCCACAAATCGCCCAACTCTTCCGAAATGGCAAGGCTGGCCTCGTAATGCTGGCGGGCCAGGTCGGTTTTTTGCATTTGCGCCAGCAGGTTCGCCAGGTTGACCAGCGCCAGCGCAATCCCACGAGAATCTCCCAGGCTGCGGCGCACGGCCAGGTTTTCCTCGTAACAAGCCTGGGCCGCCTCGAACTTACCCAACAGGCGCAAGACACTGCCCAGGTTGTTGGCCGTCGAAGCCAGGCGCTGAGGGTCGTCGAGGGCGCGGAAGATGAGCAAGGCCTCATCCTGGGCGCGGCGGGCGTTTTCGTAATCGCCCTTTTGCTTATATACCACACCCAAAAGATTCAGGCTGCGCCCCTGCCCTGGCTCATCGGCGGCTTGCTCGGCCAGGGCCAGGGAGGTTTGCAGGAACGCTTCGGCCTCGTCGAGCTTGCCGCGATAGATGGCGTTCATGCCCAGATTGGCGCGGGCATGCGCCTGCCCGCGCAGATTGCCCAACCGCTCAAATACAGCCAGGCTGGCCTGGTTGAGTTCGAGCGATTGCCCGTATTGGGCCAGCCGGTCGGCAAACCAGCCGCGCGCAGCAAAGGCCCAACCCGCAAACTCGCTCTCAGGCAGGTCAGCGAGCGGTTCCAGCAGCGTGGCAATCTCGCGATAATGGCCGCGCAAATCGTAAAAAGAGACCAGGGCTTCCAGGCTGTCTGCCAGCAACCCAACCTGCTGCGTCTCCAACGCCCAGCCCCAGGCCGCGCGCAGATTCTCCTGCTCGGCGCTCATCTCTGCCAGAGCCTGGGCCTGACGCGGCCCGCGCAAATCGGCTTCGCGTTGGGCGGCAAAATGCAGGTAATAGGTGGAATACGACAAACGCGGATTTTCACCGCGCCGCAGGCCAGCTTCGAGCATTTCAAGCGCATACTGCCGCAAGAGTTCGTGGATGGCGTACCGCCCGGAAGCGTCGCGGCGCACGAAAGATTTTTCCACCAGCCCGGAGAGTTCCCCCAGACTTGCCCCGACGGCATCACGCGCCGCTTCGTAGGCAAATCCACCCTCGAAGACTGCCAGGCGGCAAAAGACGACTTTTTCCTGTTCGGTCAGCAATTCCCACGAATGCGCAAAAACAGCCCGAAAACTGCGATGACGCTCTGGAATGTCGGGGCTGGTGGTGGAGAGCACCCCCAAATCGCTCTGGATGGATTCGGCCACCTGGGCCGGTTCAAGCAGGCGCAGCCAGGCGGCGGCCAGTTCAATACCCAGTGGCGCACCCATCACCAATTCGCAAATTCGGGTGATGTGCGCCAGGTTATCGGGATTCAACCTGAAATCGGGGCGGGCGCGCTGGGCGGCCAGGCAGAACAATTGCACAGCATCGAAATCCTGCGCATTTTCATCCTGTACGGATGGAATCTCCAATCCGGCTACTTCCAGCGCCCACTCGCTTTGCAGGTTGGCGCGCAAGCGCGATGTGACCAGCACCTTGAGATGAGTTGTTTCGCGCAATAGCGCGGCCAGGGCCTGGTGATTGGGTGGGGTATTCTCGAAATCGTCCAGCACCAGCAGGGTTTCCTGCTCCTTAAGCGCCGTCGTCAGTTGGAAGAGCGGATCTTGCCTGCCGGGCGGGAGACCGAGGGCGTCCAACACGGTCAGGGCCAGAGGTTGGGTCGTATCGGCCAGAGAGACGAAGGGAACGCCATCGAGAAAGTCGCTGGTCAGTTGAGCGGCAGCCTGCACGGCCAGGCGGGTTTTGCCGATGCCGCCGCTGCCGAAAAGGGTCACAAATCGGCAATCGGGACGGCGCAGCAAGTCGATGATGCGTTTCAGGTCAGAATCGCGCCCAATGAATGGGGTGCTGTAAGCGGGTAGTTTGCTCCGGTAGCCGCCTCCAGCCTCGAGCAGTTTTCGGTAAAGGGATTCGGTTTCGGGCGCAGGCTCAACGCCCAGTTCTTTTTCCAAAAAATCGCAGCAGAGGGCGTATTGCTGGAGCGCAGCCTGGCGCTGACCGTTGCGCGCCAGCAGGGTCATCAGTTCGCGGTGGCTTTCCTCGCGCAGGGGGTCGAATTGCAGCAGGCGTTGGGCGGCGCGAATTCCCTTCGGGTATGCGCCGCAGCGTTTGTAGAAATCAATCAGGTTTTCAAGGGCGGACAGGGCGGCCAGGCGCAGTCGTTCGCGGGTCAGGGAAGCCCATTCCTCAAAACGGCTGCTTTCGCGCAGGTAAACGCCTTGCAAGAAGTCGCCGCGATACTGGTCGAGGGCCACTTCGAGGTCGCTGGCGCTGCGTTCGGTCAGGACGACCAGGCCGGCGTCGCGTTCCTGTTCGGCTTGCAGATGCGTCTCGAAATCAAGCGCGTCCATGCGCCAGACGGGGGAGCGGCGCAGGCGCACGTTCTGGCGGCTGATTTCAAGTTCCTCGCCCAGTTGTTTGCGCAGACTGTTGAGCAAAACGCGCAGGTTGCCCAGCGACTGGGCGGTGGTGCGGTCGTCCCACAGGATGTCGGCCAGCACTTCGCGCGAATGGGCCTTGTCCTCGGCGGCCAGGTAGGCCAGCAGGGCTTCGGCTTTGCGCGAGGCTAGGCCGCGCAGGGGCTGCCCGTTTTTGCGAATTTCAAGTCCGCCGAGGGTGGTAATTTCCAGAAGGATGGTCATTTGTTTCTGGTTCTCTGATATTTGCCATGAGGAAGGGCGCATTTTGGGGTGTGAGCGTGCCGCAAACGCGTGCACGCTCACACCCCAAAATGCGGGGACTTATCACGGGAATTCTCACAAGGCCTTATCTCTGAACGATTCCTGAACGTTTGCCTGTCATAATACCGAATTAGAGAATGACGATGAGAAAAATCCAATCCGCGCATTATAAGGCTTACCTGCTTCGCCTGTGGCGCGAAGGCGAAGATGGCGATTGGCGCGCCATCCTGGAAGACGCGCATTCGGATTCGCGGCGCGGATTTGCCAACCTGGAGACGCTCATCGAACATTTGCGAGAACTCACCGAGGCGGGCAAACATCCCGAAACAGGTGATGAACCTATTTTAGTCAAAGGAGAGAAAAAATGAAACACCGAACCCTGTTTATTTTCTTGTTTTTTGCACTTTTGCTGAGCGCATGTGGAGGCGGTGGCGCAAGTGGGCCAAAACCGGCAGACGGCGAAGCAAATCCACCTGCCGCGCAAGCGACCCAGGCGCCAGCCGCCTCTGCGCCCGAAGCGACTGCCGAGCCGACCCCGGTTCCCGCGCCCACCCTGCCGCCCCTGCAAGCCGATAGCGGACGTTACATTTATACCAATGCCAACGTGATTTATGATATTGCTCAATATCGCAACTTGATTTTTGCGGGTGGAACAGGCGGCTTGGTCTCGTGGGATATTGGTACCGGCTTCCACCGCAAATTTACCACGATGGACGGGCTGCGCCACATCTCAATTTATGCGGTGGAAGTGTGCAACATGCCTGAGCCGCGGATTGTGATTGGGCATGACCTGGGCGTGGATTTGTATGACCCGCAAAGTGGCGAGTTCGAGCCGCTGAGCGTGCCGGAGGAAACACCTTCCATCAATACCAAAATCAATGAAATTACCTGCGACCAGGCTAACAACCGTCTGATTTTGGGCTACAGCGGCATTGGCGTGTATGATTTCGTCAATAACACCTATACCCGCTATACCAGCAGTAACGGTTTGAGTTGGAATGGGGTAAGCGGAATTAGTGTGATTGGGCGCGATATTTGGGTGCTGACCGGCTACAACGGCGCAAACGTGGTTGCCCCGGATGGCACGGTGACGATTTATGACGAATCCAAGGGAATGCAGAGTCAGCGCGCCTATGCCGCTGCCCGCACCAATGACGGCACCATCTGGGTTGGCACTTCGACCGGCTTGCTCAAATTCAAGGGCGGTCAATGGACTTTGATGGAACGCTCAACCACCGGCGCGCCCGGCGAAGTGAACAATCTGTTCGCCGCTCCCGATGGCACGCTCTGGCTTTCGTCCTATCCGATTGGCACCGGACGCCTGTGCCAGTTTGACCCGGCACAAGAAAAATGCATCTATACCCACGAATACAGCCGCGATGGCGTGGCCGCCTTTGAACTGATTGGCGAAAATCCTGACCTGATTTTCTACGGCACGCGCCAGGGCTTGTACCTGCTCAAACCCGGTGATGAAAAAGCCGAACTGTGGAGCATTGACGATGATGAAAAAATGCGGTCCAACTCGGTCTCATCCATTGCGCTGGATAGCAACAACCAGATGTGGGTTGGCACCACCGGCGGCATGATGGTGGTTGACCCCGCCGACCCGAAAACCGCCTGGACAAGTTACCGCGCCGAGCGTGATACGCCAAATGTCCCTGGCGGGAACTGGGCAAGCGCCCTGACCCCGGTTGAGAACGGCGGCATGTGGGCGGTCATCACCAATGGGCAGCTTTCATACTTTGACGGTGCTGGCAAATGGACGGTCTTTGATGGTTCCGAATACTATTCCGCGCGCATGGTTGGGATTGACCCGCAAGGCCGCGCCTGGATTGTGAAAGACGACCAGCCGGTGCGCGTCTTTGAAAACGGCGAGCAAGTGGCCGAATATACCCCTGCCGACGGCCTGCCTGAAGATCGCCTGACGGTCTTGTTCAACGATGGCGATTCACTCTGGATTGGCGGCAATGGCCTGTCTCGTTTCAAGGATGGCAAAATTGAAACCATCTTTGGCAAAGACGATTTCAGCGGCGTGATTGCCATCGCGCGCGATGTGGATGGCAGCCTGCTGGTCGCCCGCTCCAATTCGCTCATTCGGTTGGATGGCAACAACATCCCGACGGTTGTGCTAAAAGGCGAATACGGCGATGACATTCTGGATGTTTACACCGGGATCAATAGCATGGCAATCGCCTCAACCGGTGTCATTTACCTCGCCACCAGCCAGGGCTTGCTGATTTCAGACGATAGCGGCGCTTCCTGGGTACGCATTACCACCGAGGGCGGCATCACCACCAATTACCTGCGCGTGGTATTCGTTGACCAGTACGACACGCTCTGGATGGGCGGCGGCGACAGTTTCGCCGGCGGCGGCCTGATGCGCTACGTGCCATAATAAGAAAAACCAATCAGGGGGGCAGGGGTCATTCCCTGCCCCCGCAATTTATCGGTAAGCTGGTTTTGAAGGGTAGCGAGATGAATAAATGGACTGGAGTCTGGTTCAAGGATACCCAGCGGGGCTGCCTCACCTACCTGCTGTCTGTCGGAATTGGCCTGCCGTTGGCCTGCTGCCTGCTGGTCATCCCACTCTGCCTGGTGAGCGAACTGGCCGCCAGCGCAAGCGGGGATGGAAATCCCTTGTTGATTTTGTTGGCCTGCCTGGGGCCGCTTTTCCTGCTCATGATGGGCGGGATTGCGGGGGCAATCTACTTTGTCATTTACCGGCGGCATCAACGACTTGCGGCTGTCTTTTCCCCTTTGGGGTTGGAAGGTCGCTCCTACGCCCTGACCGGCCACCAGTTCCATGGGCGGATGCGTGGCCGCCAGGTGGATGTCTACATTTCGCGCGGCCCCAACCTGCTTTTTTATGTCGAATCTGAAGCAGCCACCCGCCTGGCGGCTGTCTTCCAGGATGAGGTCGTCCCTGGCCTGGCGAGATTGTTCAACAAGCAGCCGCTGACCCACAACGGCGCTGCTTTGCAGGGGTTGACCATTTTTTCCCATGACCAGGCCTGGGGACAGGTATTTGCCGCAAATGAATTCGTACAATCTGCCCTACCGCGCTTGTTGCGCGGTGAGCATGATTTCGTTTTCCGGAAGTTCCATGTCCGGCCTGATGCGGCCTACCTGAACCTGTACCGCACCCAAAAAATGTTTGCGTTTGATTTGAGAGCTGAACAGGTTTCTGAATGGCTTGACCTTCTGCTCGAACTGGCTGAAACGGTCGAGCGCTTACCCGCCCCGGCGGAGAAACTGACCGCCTCGCCGTTGGAAATCCGCCTGCGAAAAGGAGATGGGAAATGAACAACCCCAAAAATATCATTATTGGCAGTTTCAGCGGATGCTTTACCGCGCTTACCATCCAGTTCTTTCTGGCTGTCCTGCCCGCCCTGCTGATTGCACTCATCCTGCTTGTGCTGACAGCCATTCATCCTGATTTATTCTGGGCCGGTGTGCTTGTCCTGTTTACGCCGCTGGTGGGGCTTCACGAATCCATCCTGCTGGTCTGCGGGTTGAGCGTTGGCCTGGGCCTTGCCAGCGGCGGGCTGATAGGCTTCTTTTCCTCGTTTCCCTTCTTCAACAAGCATTCGTACCTGGCAGGGCTTTTTCTCGGTTTGCTGTTGCATCTCCTGGTCGGGGTTTCCGCTGGTCTTTATTTCACCATTGGTTTACGGGAACCAGGTCTGGCTTGGCCGGGATTTTGGTACCTGACCTGCCCTGGCCCGCTGATTGGCCTGCTGACTGTTTTCACCCTCAGGCGCGGAAAGGGTTTCAGCGCACAGGAAAGGAGCGAGACATGAGCAACAATCTCTTGAAAACCTGCCTGGCGGCTGCATTGCTGCTGGCCGTTTCGCTGGCATGCGCGTCCGGTTCCGGCGTCACCAGGCTTGGGAACAGCAACCTGCGCATCGTCATGGCTGAAACACCTCTCGACAGGCTCAAAGACAGCCAGCACTTAATGGTGTTTGTGGATGTGTATTCGTCCCACCAGGGCATCTATTGGCTCGACCTCGACCACCACACCCTTTACCTTGCCACCACAAATCCCCAAGTGACAAGCAGCGTAGACGGCTCGACCTATTCCCTCATCCCGCTCGACTTTAATATGACCACCTGGAACGGGCAGGAATTTATCTACGGCAGCCGGGTGCATGGGTTTTATGCGCTCGCGCCGGATGGCAGTGTGGAGAAAAGAAGCGATATCGGCTATGTCGGCTCCCTGGCCGACAACGGCACGCAGATTTTACGCTTCAGCAAATGCGGGCCAGACGAGCAGGGCAGCGCCTATGAAATCACCCCGCTTGACCGGCTGGTCGGCAAAGCGGGATACTGTTTTGGCGGGGATAGCAGCGGCGCGGACTGGGTTTATGTGAATCCCGTTTGGAATCCGCACCTGCCGCAGGTCGATTTTATCGTCAGTGAGCGCAGCGGCCGCGGTGATAGCATGGTGGTCAAATCCACCAAATTGCTGCGCCCGCTTGAAAATGGAGAAATGTTCGAAGTCGCCGACCTGGGCGCAGATTTTAAAATTCTCGAGTGCTGCCTGCACCCCAGACCGGATGGCGAAGCCTTCTACATTGCCAACAGCCCCAGCGGCACGTTCCGGGTCGTGGATGGGCAGGGTCGTCTGCTCAGCGACTTAAACGCCGCCGGCCAGCAATTTCCTGACCTGGAAATGAGCGGGCAACTCTCCTGGGCGCCCGACAGTCGCCAGGCCATCCTGGTTTTTAAGGAAAAAGGCTGCGCGCGTAACTGCGCCCGGACTCTCGTCCACGCCAGCGACGATTTCAAAACCATCAAGCGGCTGGTGACGCTGCCGGAAGAATACAAACATGCGAACAAATTTACCTGGTCGCCCGACAGCGTCTATGTTGCCCTGTATGCAGACAACCACGACGGCGCAGATTACCCGCCCCGAATTTTCACCATCAACCTGCAAGACGGCTCGACGAAAGACTATATCCTGCCTGCGTTTTCTATTTTGCGGGATGTGCGCTGGGTGCGGTAAATCAGCAGGAAAATTTACGCGGAGGAAAAGATGAAAAACATATCCCCATTATTTGGCAGGATGGGCAGGCAGGCTGCGCTGCCGGGCGTTTTTGTCGCCCTGGTGTCCCTGGCCTGCGGGCTGGGGAGCGGCGACCCTGCCGCGCGGGGAAACCATCTGGGCGATGGCGATGTCATTTTGCTGTTTACCAGGCCGCGTGACGGATTCGACTCAGTCGAAGTTTATGCTGTCGTGCGCGGGCAGACCGTGCCGCAGCCCTGGCTAAGCCAGGAAACAGACTCGCTCGAACGGGTTACGGCGGACAATTACGGTTACATGGCGCACAAGGCGCTTTACCCCAACGTCGCGGATGCGTATTATGGAATCAACGGCTACCACTACTTCATCCCGGCGGAAACGGAAGATGAAGCCCCGGCTGAAAAATTCCCGCATCCTGAGGACGTATCCCTGCTCGGTGAACGCTCTCCCGACGGACGCAAAATCGTCTGGCGCGCGCCCAATCGGGGGCCGGTTTCCTGGGCCGACGCTTCGGGCGGGGCTCCGCAGTTCATCCTGGAAGAGAGAAACTACATCCTATTTTGGGGCTGGTCACCCGACGGCAGCCTGCTCGCCATCCAGGATTATCGCCCGCCCGGTACGCTCATGCTGTATATTGCCGATACAAAAACCGGCACGGTGCGCGAGGCTTACAAAACGTCTCGCCCCTGGATAGCAAGCGGATTCACTATGACCTGGTCGCCGGATAGTAGTCAGTTGGCCTTTCTCCAGGCGGTCAACTGCAAGTCCAGTTTCGATCTGGGCTACGGTACACGTCACACTTGCAACTACGACCTGTTCATCCTGTCCGTCGAAGGCGGCGCGCCAAAGCGGATTACCGATACTGCCGAAAGCGGCTTGTGGCTCGAAAATGATTACACCCTGGCCTGGTTGTCAAGCGAATAAAGAATCGCCAAGCAGGTATGTGACGCCAACGTCAACTTCGCTTTATCCGGTCGATTTTGTCACGACAGCCCCCAAATGGAATGCTATGGCCGCGAAGTAAGGTTAGGTTCGCGGGCTTGCTGTCGTTCTTGTGGTTGCCGTTTAGAGGGTGCAGACATGCCAGCCTTGTGATTTGCCGGCGATGGAAAGGTCGGCGCAATTTAGGCCAGTGATGTAAATAAAAAAACCACCCACTCAGTAAGAGTGGGAGGCAGATTTGAGAGCCACCAAGGGGGGGGATGTATGCAGGCACACTTTTTCAGCACCGGCGAGGTACATGAAAATAAAAAATTCTGCTCCGGATACGTAGTTGGCTGTCAGCGCATGTTTTCAAGGATGGTTTTTGTCTGGGGTACAAGGACGCTGGGGATTTGCGCCAATTGGTAATACCCGCCATGCGCGCAGGCTTGGCAAAGCCTCATCCCATCGGCATGGATTTCGCGTTCGTTCATGATTTCCTCACCGCACTGGTCACAACTGACGCGCACGCCGGGGCGGGAGAGGATGCTTTCGAGGGGAAGGTTGAGCAAAACGGGGGTAACGCTGAACATTTCCTCGTCCGGCATAACCTGGTAGGCTTGCATCTGGGCGAAATAGCGGCGTGATTCGCCCGCAGCGTAGGCATAGGCCCTTTGGCGGACATCCAGCGCGGGGGCGATGCGAACGGCCTGTCTGCTGACGATGTCCACAAAAACGGCGGCAACTTTTCCGTAGTCTTCAATCCGCATGGTGCGGTGTCCGATGCTGCAATGGGTGGCGGCGGTCAGGCCATCGACAAAACAGCCGTCGGTTTCACTGATGATGTAGATGAATTTTTTTTCAGGCGGGGTTTCGTACCCAAGCGCTTGCAAGCCGAGCAAGCCCATGCGCACACCGATGATTTGACGCGGGCACAGGTGATGATGGTCGCGGGCCGATTTTTCGAGCAGGGGCTGAATGTTCATGGGACTCCTTTCCAAGTGTGGGAGATAGAAGCGTTTCCGCTTTCTACCCGGGCTGCCCAACCTGGGCGGCCGGCCCCGCTGCCATGACAAATCGCTTTAGGCGGGCGGGGTTCGGAGTAAGACGAGTGGTTAGTTTGTGTCGTCGGTCTCTTCGCTGTTTAACGAGGTTTTGAACGCCCGCAGGCCAGAGCCGAGTTCGGATGCAATTTTGCCGATGCGGCCAACGCCAAAGAGCAGGATGATAATTCCAAGGATGATAAGAAGTTCAGGGACGCCAAATCCAAACGGAAGCATAGTTTTTCCTTTCAAAAGGCGGGTGACAGTCACGTTTCAGAGT
>Ga0208244_100912_pt1 | contig 20980 bp, 9 predicted proteins | sample SubbioCR12Aug_5A_FD_184828 | JGI IMG/M metagenome (GOLD analysis project Ga0208244, IMG submission 184828) | Serpentinite rock and fluid subsurface biosphere microbial communities from McLaughlin Reserve, California, USA - CR12Aug_5A (SPAdes) | ecosystem: Environmental > Terrestrial > Deep... | reverse complement strand
GACCAGTTGGGGCGCGTGTTGATGAATTTTGGCGCGGCGCGCAAATCGCCTGCCGTTGCACTGGCCGATCCGGTTTCACAGCCTGCGGTGCAACCCGCTCCAACGCCTTCGCGCGCGCCGCAAGTCGTCCGGCCTGCACCGCGCCCAGTGGTTGCGCCGGCTCCGGTCAGCGTCTCCCCCGCCGAGACAGTCGAGGACGATTTTCTCGATTTCGACTGGCTTTCGGTTGTGCTGGGGCTGATTGCCCTGATGGCCGTCGGCGGCCTGATACCCTTCTGGATGTTCATTTATTACAACTGGACTTCCCCGCTTCCCTGATGCCCCAAAAAACACCGGTTTTGGCCCCATCCATCCTTTCTGCCGATTTTTCCCGCCTGGGAGAGCAGGTTTCCGCTTGCCAGCAAGCCGGGGCTGACTGGATTCATGTGGATGTGATGGACGGTCACTTTGTGCCCAACCTGACCTTCGGGCCGCTCATCCTGCAAGCCTGCCGGCGCGCCACCGACCTGCCCCTCGACGTGCACCTGATGGTCGAGAAGCCTGAATCGATGCTGGAGGCGTTTGCCGAGGCCGGGGCCAATCGCCTGACCGTGCATGTCGAGACCTGTCCGCACCTGCACCGCACCCTGGAGCAAATTCGCGAACTGGGCGTTTTACCCGGTGTGACGCTGAACCCGGCCACCCCGGCGATTGCGCTGAAAGAGGTTTTGCCGCTGGTCGACCTGGTGCTGGTGATGACCGTAAACCCCGGTTTCGGCGGGCAGAAGTTCATCGAGGCCAGTTTGGGTAAGATTGTCGAAATTCGCCAAATGCTGGATGAAACCGGTTCGACGGCCTGGCTCGAGGTGGACGGCGGCGTCTCAGCCGCCACCCTGCCCCGTTTGCGGGCAGCCGGCGCAGATGCGTTCGTGGCGGGGAATTCGGTTTTCAACCATCGAGACGGGATCCAGGCCGGGGTGGGTGCGCTGCGCGAGTTGTTGGTTTAACGTCAAAACGCGCTTGCGCCGCGCCAGGCGGTTTGACGGGACTCATCCGGGCGCTTAAAACAAAAATCACGGCCTGAACCGTGACTCTCGTTTTCGCAAGGTCGTTTGTGATTAAGCGGTTTTGACCATGGTGCGAATGCACTTGGTGCAAAGGGACTTCTGGAGTTTGCGGCCATTTTCGTACATCGTCACTTTTTGCAGGTTGGGCAAAAATTTGCGATTTGTCGCGCGCTGTGAGAACGAGCGATTGTGTCCGAAAGTGGTGGTTTTACCGCAATGTGCGCATTTAGCCATCTGTAAACTTTCCTTTCTTGCTATAATTGCAGGGGTTCTTTTTGACAGGCGCGTTATTCTAACATAAATCGTATCCTTCTACAAGAGAAGTGTTATTTAAACAGCAAAGGAAAAATACTATGGGACAGGAAAAAACGACACTGGGAAGCATCCATGTTGCGCCCAACGCCGTGGCGACCATTGCCTACCATGCCACCTTGCAATCGTATGGGGTGGTTGGGCTGGCGCCAAAAAACCTGGCCGAAGGCATTGCGGCCACCATTACGCGTGAACCGACCCGGGGCGTTAACGTCCGGTTCGACGGTGAGAAACTGGATATCGACATTTACGTCATCGTTGAATTTGGCACGCGCATTTCGACTGTGGCGCAGAGCGTTGCCAATGCCGTACGCTACAAGGTTGAGAAAATAATTGGCCTGCATGTTCACAATGTTAATGTGCATGTGCAGGGATTACGCGTCAGCAACCCCGATTAGTGGTTGTCGCAACCATCCCAGGCGAAACACTACTGGTTTGAGAGGAGAACTTATTGTATGAGTAAGAAGCCCGTAGACGGCCTCGAATTCAAAAGACTGGTTGAGGCCGGACTGGCCTGGCTGCGTGTGAACCACCAAACTGTGAACGCGCTGAATGTCTTTCCTGTGCCGGATGGCGATACCGGCACGAATATGCTTTTAACCATGCAAGCCGCTTATAACGAGATTGCCAGCGCCGGACACCACAATGCCGGACAAATGGCTTCAGCGGTGGCCCAGGGCGCGCTGATGGGTGCGCGCGGCAACTCAGGTGTCATCCTTTCACAGATTTTGCGCGGTTTTGCGCGCGGACTGCAAGGTGTCGAGGTGATTGACGCCCCGGCGATGGCGCGCGCTTTCGCGGAGGCCCGCGATACCGCTTATAAAGGCGTTGTGCGCCCTGTTGAGGGAACCATCCTGACGGTTATCAAGGATGCTGCGATTGCCGCGGAGGCCGCTGTGGGCCAAACCGAGCGATTGAGTGAGATGCTGCGAATCGTTGTCGCCGCCGCCGATGAGTCGGTGGAGCGCACGCCCGAGTTACTGCCGGTTCTAAAGCAAGCCGGGGTGGTCGATTCAGGCGGCAAGGGTTTGTTCTTCATCCTTGAAGGGATTTTACGCCTGGTAGACGACCTGCCGCTCGATTCGCCGCTGGTCTCCGTCCAGCCACTTTCGGCCATGAACCTGGAGAATGCCATGGAAGAAGTCGAAGAAGGTCAGGATTGGGAAGTGGTGGTCGATTTCCGCCCGGATAATGGTTTCGAGTTGCAGGCGTTTTATACCAAACTTGAAGAGATGGGCACATCCATCCAGGTGGGCGAGGGAGAGGGCATGTACCGGATGCACATCCACACCCCACTCGAAAATCGTTACGAGCCGATTGATTACATTATGGGCATCGGCACGATTACCAAGGTCGCTATGGAAAACCTGCTGGCGCAGATGGATGAAATCGGCAGCCAGGCCAGCGCAACCCAAATCGAGATGGCAAACGTCGAACCGGGCCAGATTGCGGTCGTGACGGTTTCGCCCGGCATGGGCCTTTCGCGCATTTTCGCCAGCCTGGGCGTAACCGCGATTGTGGCGGGCGGGCAGACGATGAATCCATCAACCAAGGATATTCTGGATGCCTTCGAAAACCTGCCGACCGACAAGGTTATCATCCTGCCCAACAACAAGAACATCGTCCTGGCGGCCAATCAGGCCAAGGAAGTGACGGTCAAGCAGGTGCATGTCGTTCCCAGCCGCAACGTCCCGCAGGGACTGGCGGCCATGCTGCACCTGAATCCGGACGGCGACCTGGAGAAAGTCGCCGAGCGCATGGAAAAGGCGCTAGATTCGGTGGCGGCGGGCGAAATTACCGTCGCCGTGCGCACGGTCGAAATCGACGGTGTGAACGTGGAAGAAGGCCAGGCGATTGCCCTGCTGAACGGCAAACTGGCGGTTTCAGCCGAATCGGTCGAGAGCGCGGTCTTGCAATTACTCGAAAAAGCCAACGCGGGCGATTATGAATTAATCACCCTTTTCTACGGCGAAGAGATGCCCCACAAGGAATCCCACCGCATCGCAGACCTTATCCGCGAGAAATACCCGAACCAGGAAATCGAAGTGCAGGAAGGCGGCCAGCCGCACTACCACTTTATTATCTCGATTGAGTAGGTTTTGCAAACCCGGCTGAAAGCATAAACTCAACAGGAAAGAGGAGCGCGGAGAATCACTCTCCAATCTCCTCTTCTTTTTATCAACTCACCCAATTGCCCATGTCCCCACGTCCCATCGGTCTTGTGACCGACTCGCCCTGCGACCTGTCCGCAGATGTTATCGAAAAATACGCCATCGAAGTTGTGCCCGCCATCCTGGTCATCGAAGGTCGGGAATATGTGGACGGTGTCGATATGACCCGAGAGCAGTTCTATGCCCGCCTGCCGGGAATGCGCCATCCGCCCAGCACCGCCGCGCCCTCCCCTGCGGAATTTGCTGCCCGCTATGAAAAATTATTCAATGCAGGCTGCGAGCACATTATTTCCCTGCATACCGCTGAAAAACTGACCAGCATCCCCAATTTTGCGCGCACCGCCGCCCGCGATTTTGACGGACGGGTGACAGTACTAGAATCCGGCTCGCTGACCCTGGGGACGGGTTTCCAGGTGCTGGCCGCCGCCGAAGCCATCGAGGCAGGCCTGGACCTGGATGGCGCGCTGGAAACCATCCGCGCGACCCGTGAGCGTGTGCGCGTGGCTGCCGCCCTCGATACAATGGACTACCTGCGGCGTTCCGGGCGCGTCCCGGCGGCGATTACCGCCATCGGGGGGTTGCTGAACATCAAACCGGTTGTGGAACTGCGAGATGGAACCGTGCGCCCCATCAGCGCGGCGCGCACTACCCGCCAGGCCAACCAGGCGCTATTGAACTTTCTCGCCAGCTTCGGCCCGCTGCGGCGGTTGTCCATCCTGCACACCAGCGCTGAAAGCCGTGCGCGCGACTTCCTGCAAACCCTGATGCAAAGCCCGGCGCGCAGCCAAATTCCGCGCGAAATCGGCCTGACCAACGTGACCAGCCTGATAGGTACACATGTCGGCCCGAACGGGCTGGGTTTCGCGGCAATGACGGAGTGAATACCCCTGGGTAGGGTTGCTTGAATCAAAAACGGCCCATCTGCGATGCAGACGGCCGTTTTTTTGATTTAAGGGCCGTAACGATTTATCCAGTCCCACATTGTGGGCGGCTGTTGCGGCGGTGAATCGCCGGCAAATGGCGATGTGGCAGTATCCGGTTCAACAGACAGCAACACCGCGCGCACCGCCAAACGATAGTTGTAACTATCGAGCCAGGGGACATAGCCTTCGCAGGTGATCAGCGTCAGCCAGGTGTAACCATCCTTCTTGAGCACAGACAGGTCTCGCGGCAAAACCGTGCGGCTCTCACGAACTTCGTAGACGTAGCGGTAGCCATCTGCGTGCAGGATAATCTTGTTGCCCCAGTACAGGCGATTCAAGTTGCGGAACGGGCCAGGCGTACCGTCAGCCAGGGTAACGTGGGCTGTCAGGCCGGTCGTGCCAACGTCGCCGGGCAGGGTTGTGCCCTGCAAATAACCGGCCTGGTTGGTGAGCCAGGTCAAATCCCAGCCATCAGGGCCGATTGGGACGCCGGTAATCGGCAGGGTCAGGCCCAGGTCCGGAATTTCGAGCCAGATGCCATCCATGGCGCTATAAGCCTTCTCAACAGGCTGGGCAGGCAGGGATGAGACTCGTCCGGGCGCAAAACCGGTGGCAGGCAAGGCCGGTATCGTAATACTGACAGAGGAGGATGCCCCGTAAGTATTCACCCCGGCGGTGTCAGGCGGGTCATACCAGCGCTCGGTTGAGTAATCGTTGTAATCAGACTGCTGGACAGGTTCGCCATCGAGACCGGGGTCAATCGGCAGGCTGGTCCAGGCCAGGTCGGCGGTATTGGTAACCGGGGCCGGGCCGATGAAGGTCAGTTGGAAACTGAGCATGGCTGTTTCGCCGAGCGGGAAGTGGTCCCAGGTAAAGGTCAGGGTCGTCCCCGGAGCATCGTAATCGATGCTGGTCGGCGGCAGGCCGGTCGTGGATACCGAGCCGGGCACAAAAGCCAGACCGGGCGGCAGGATGTCTGTCACGACCACGTCGAAGGCGTCGGCTGTGCTGTCGATGGTGTGGGCAATATCGAGGGTGAAGTTGATGGTGGCCCCGTAAGGCGCAACCGTCGGGCTGGCATCTTTGAGAATGGCCATATCCGGTTCGACGATTTCGAGCGGCGGCGCTTCAGATGCGAGAGAGCCGCCGTCCCATGTCCACAGGGCGCTGTTGTTCAGGTCACCTACGCCATCCTGATTTGCCATAACGTTCAAGACAACCACTTCGTACTCAACAATCAGGCGGGCATCGGTGGCATCAGGGTTGGCGACATCGCCGAAGTTGAACAACACGCGGCGTCCCTGGTGTTCGAGGCCAGGGTTGCCCGGCGCTTCAGCCATCACCACCGGGTTGGCCGGGTCGTTGCAGGCGTCCGCAAAGCCACCCGCCAGCGTTGTGGTCAGGCTGCCAGGGTCGATATTGACACAGCGCACAAAAGCCAGGCCAAAGTCCAGAACGTCGAGGGCTTGCAGGTTGGTCAACGTCCCTAGGGCCGGGATGTCGATGCTTATCTGGTAGGTGACAATTTCGCCTATCGCAACGCTGGGCGTGGCGGTGGTCGGCTCGTTGGTATCGAGTATCAACTTGCCGTTGTTAATGGCCACCAGGTCGGTATCATCATCGCTATCGGTCAGCCCGGTGTCTGTATCGTTGGCAGTGACTGTATTGGTGAGGCTGCTGCCCACCGGTTCGGGGACAACCTGGACCGTCACGCTAAAGAACGTGTTTTCGCCGGAAGCCAGGCTTATATTTTCCCAGGTAACAACACCGCCAGAGACCAAGTCTGGGGCAGGCACAGCAGACTGGTAGGTGACATCTGCGGGGAGCGTGTCTTCGACTGTGATGGTGGTCAGGTCCACCGCGCCATTGTTGGTCAGTTCGATGGTGTAGGTAATGACCGAACCCGGGGCAACGACTGTCCGGCCATCGTCTTTGGTGATGGTAAGGGAGGCGGGCTGGTTGACATCCGAATCTTCATCGTTGGTATCGTTGGTATCGGTGTAACCGGAAGGCGGCGCAACCGTTACGTTATTGGTCAACGTACCCACCGCGTCACTGGCAATCGTTGCTGTAACCGTGTAAGTAATGCTGTCACCCAGGGGCAGGTCAACCGTGTCGGTAAAATCGCCCGTTCCGGCATAGGGTGTACATCCGCTCGCGCCGCCGGCCTGGGCAGTACAGGCCCACGACCAGGAGGCTATCTGGGCGGGGATTGGGTCACTGACCAGCGCGCCGCTCACATCTGCCGGGCCGTTGTTGGTGACGACGATTTCGTAAACCAGCGTGCCGCCAGCCAGGTAATAGGTTTGTCCATCATCCTTCGTCACGGCCAGGTCGACTTGCGGGCTGTTGAAGACGCCGAAATCGACGCGGAATTCGGTGGTCAGACCCAGGCTGTGGTCAAGCCACTGCTCGGCAGCCGGGGTAAGTGCGAAGATACCGCTCTGGATGTAGCCGCCGGGGAAGCCAAGCGTGCCGGCTTCTGAGCCGTTGTCGTCCGAATCGGTCAAGTTCACATCCGGGTTGGGCGCGGGTTCGTAGGGGCTGCCTGCACCGCCGGTGCTGGAGTAGAAATCACGCAGCACACCCGTTGTGAGAAAGTTGCCTTCCGGCAGGCGGACAATGTAGTTACCCTGTGGCAGGCCGGTGAAGGTGTAAACGCCATCGTCAGCCCCGGCGGTTTGGGTGGTGGTCGTGGCGAGCAGAGTCAAGCCATCGGCAGACCACAGTTCGACAGTGACACCGTTGATGCCGGCTTCGGCACCATCCAGCAAGCCGTTGTTGTCCAGGTCGTTCCAAACCTGGTTTCCAAGGCGGATGGTGTAGAAACCGAAGTCCACTGTCATGTTGGCCTGCGCGTCGGGCTGGCCTTGCTGGTTGCCGGACAAGGTCGCATCGAGATCGCTTTCGTTGAGCGGTTCGTTGAAAGTCGGGCCAAGCGTAACCGGCAACGAGACCACCGCCCCGGCAAATGTACCACCAGTTTGGAACGTGCCGTTGTCGTCGCTGTCCACGTCGTTATCGGGGTCGGGCGCGGAGATTTCAGTCAGCGAGGCATCGTTGTTGCGAGTCGTGCCGGAAGACCAGTAGCCTTCGAGGACCGCGCCACCGGCAAAATTGGAGGCCGGGAGAACAACAACATATTCCCCAGCTTCGAGGCCGTTGAAGAGGTAGTAGCCGCCGTTGTCGGTCAGCATACCGCCGGAAGCGTCATCGGCTGTACCAAGAATGCCATCAAGACCCACTTCGATTTCATTGCCGGAAGTGTCGAACAACTGAACGCGGACACCGTCTATACCAAGTTCGTTTGCAAAGTCAATCGCGCGGTTGTTGTTCGTGTCGTACCAGACACGGTTGCCCAGAGAGTAGACCGGGGTAAAACCGAAGTCGAGAGTCGGATTGTAGGTTGTGCCGGTGGCATCATCAACATCATTTTCGTTTTGCGCGCCATCGTCACCCGGAGTGAGGGTGACGGGATTCGAGAAGACCTCGCCGCCGCCCAGGCCAACGCCGTTGTCGTTATCATCCGTGTTCTCGTTCGGGTCGTCTGAGTCATCCTGGTCAAAGGAGTCAATCGTACTGAACGTACCAGCCGGAGCAATGACAGAAATTACATAAGTGCCTTCAGGCAAGCCGTCGAACGCGTATACACCGTCGATATCAGTGGTTGTTGTGGCAATCAGGGTTGTGCCGTCTTGCGCATACAGATTGACAGTGACACCTTGCAGGAGCGGTTCGCCGCTGTCGTATTCGCCATCCCTATCCGCATCGGCCCAGACGAGGTTGCCTACTGAAACTTTGTAGAAGCCGAAGTCGACCGTCATGTTGGCGCGGCCATTGGGCTGGTCGCCCTGTGAACCGCCGTCGAGGTCTGTTTCGCCGTTTGGTTCGCTGGCGATACCCGGCCCGAGCGTAACCGGCAGGGAAACCACCGCGCCGCTAAATACGCCGGAATTCTGAAGGGTTCCATTATCGTCGCTATCAACATCGTCATCCGGGTCGGGCGCAGCGGTTTCGAGAATATCATAAGGCACACTCGTATCGCGGTAAGTCGCCGAAGACCAGTAGCCTTCCAGCACTGCGCTGGCAGCAAAGTTCGAAGCCGGGATGGCGACCACATAGTCGCCCGCCGTCAGGTAGTCGAACAGGTAGTAGCCGCCGTTGGCAGTCGTGTCGGTAGCGAGGAGTGTGGTCAGGTCGCTGGCCGCATAAAGTTCCACGGTGACGCCATCTACACCAACTTCCGTGCCGAAGCCAATCTGGCTGTCGTTGTTGGTATCGAACCAGACACGGTTGCCAAGGGCATAGGCGTAGGTGAAGCCGAAGTCGAGGGTCGGGTCGTAGGTTGTGCCGCTGTTTTGGGTCACAACGTTGTTGGCCGCACCCGCGCTGCCACCAGTGCCTTGTCCGGCTGTCATCGTCAGTACGCCAGACTGGACGTTGACCACCGTGGCCGGGCCGATGCCGATACCGTTGTCGTTGTCATCGGTGTTTTCGTCCGGGTCGGCGTTGTCGTCCACATCGAAGGTGTCAATCGTGCTGACATGGTCATCAGGAGTCGTGACACGCACGATGTAATCGCCTTCCGGAAGGCCGCTGAAGCGGTATTCTCCAAGGGCGTTGGTGGTTGTGGTGGCAAGGACGGTCAGGCCGTTGCCGGAGAGCAATTCGACCGTCACGTTTTCGAGCAAGGTATCGGTGCCGCTGTCGTAAGTGCCATTGACGTTCTCATCGCGATACACCAGGTTGCCGATTTCGACGCGATAGAAGCCAAAGTCGACCGTCATGTTGGCGCGGCCATCCGGCTGGGCGCCCTGGCCCTCGACCGGGTCGAGTTGAGCGGCGACTTCACCAGTCGGTTCGGTCAGGCCGCTGGGGCCAAGCGTGACGGCGCGGGCCGCGACTGCACCCGGCAGGTCGATGGCGAACAGGTTGAGTTCGCCGTTGTCGTCGGCGTCGGTGGCGTCTGTTTCAGGGTTGGGGGCTGTGGCTTCGCTGATGCTGCCGTTGGCAGCCCGGGTTGTGCCGGAAGACCAGTAGCCGACGAGGGCATTGTATGTCCCAAGGGTATCGAAGTTATCCGCGGCAACCACGACAACATAATCACCGGGGACGAGGTAATCAAACAGGTAGAAACCGTCTGCGTTGGTGACATCGCTGGCGAGAACGGTGGTCAGGTCAGCAGCATCATACAACTGCACCAGGACGCCCGGAACAGGCTGTTCGCCAGCGTCCATTGTGCCGTCATTATCGGTGTCGAACCAGACGCGGTTGCCGATGCTGTAGTATTCGACCAGGCCGCCGGTTTCGGTATCGCTGTCGGTGTAGTCGTTATGGGTCGGGGTTTCGGAGCCGTCGCGCTCACCGTCTTCGTCGCCAGAATCACCGGGGGTATCGGAGCCAGTCGGGTTGCCGGTTGTGCCGGTTCCGGGCAGGGAGGTCCAGGTGATGACGGCGGTGTTGACGGCGGTGTCATCGCCCATCAGGTGCGGGGTGGTGAACTGGTCGTTGACCGTGACCGTATAGGTCAGGCTGACCGGGCCACCCGCCAGGGGCATGGAACAGGCCGTGGATGAACAGGTCCAGGTCAGGGTCGGGGCGGCGGAGGCGTCCGTCACCCAGCCGGCCGGGGCGGTGATGGAGCCGGGGTTATAGGTCAGGCCAGCCGGGATGGTGTCGGTCACGACGATGTCGAAGGCGTCGGCGGTACTGGCGGCAGTATGCGCCACTGCTATGGTGTAAGTGACCGGGGTCTGGCCGTATTCCCAGACGGTGTCATCGGCAGATTTGTCAACTTCCAGTTGCGGCTCGACGACTTCAGCGTAAACCGTGTTGGAGACCGCCCAATCGCCGCCATTGTTTTGAACGCGGAAGGTGTTGGAAAGGATGTCACCCATCTCGACACCGGCGGTGTTGGTGACCAGGACGTTGAAGTCAATCTGGATGAATTCGGCATCGGCGTCGTTCAGGTCAAGGTTGACGATGTCGCCCAGGTTGAAGGTCAGCAGGTTGGTACCGCTGTCGTAATCGACCAGGTCGAAGGAGTAACCATTGCCGGTGGTGAAGACGAAGTCAGTGCCATTGTGCAAATCGACTGTCGCGCCGTTGGCGGCTTCGAGGGCCGTGCTAAAATCGAGGCTGTCGAAATTACCGGCAGAGAAGTTCAGGGCGGTCATTTCCATGGTGGCATCGAAGATTGGCAGGATGCCGGTCGTCAACTGGTCTTCGATGATTAAGTCGTTGCTGGTGCCTTCGGGGATTTGAATCACCAGGCGGTAGCGCAGGATTTCACCGACCGTCACCAGGCGAGCCTGGTCGCTATCATTGGAGCCATCTCCGGCTTCGGAGGTGTGGGCCTCGGAGGTGGCAACGATGGATTTGACCGGCTGGATGGCTTGGATGGTGATTTGGGCGTCGTCGGTGTCGTTGTAATCGTTGTGCGCCGGGGTGTTCGAACCGTCGCGTTCACCGTTTTGAGCGCCGGAGCCACCGGGGGTGGATGAAAGGGTCGGGTTGGGGTCTGTGCCAGTGCCGGGCAAGGATGTATAGGTCAGATCGGCGGTGTTGTCGTAGGTGACATCCGGGTTGACGGCGGTGGTCAGGGTGGCGGAGTAGGTGATGATGACCTGGCAACCAACCGGCACACGGCTGACGGTCACATCAACGGTGTTGCCCAGCGAGGCATTCGTCACTGTCGGTGAGACCGCCGCGCATTGGGCGTTGCTGACATCGGTCACAACAGAAGCCAGGGTGAGATTAAAGTAGGTCGAATTCAGGCTATCCAGGATTTGGACATCGAAGGCATCGGTGCTGCCGGTGTTGGAGTAGGTCAACTGGTAGGAGACCGTGCTGCCAGCTTCGTAGGGGCCGCTGGATGTGACGGATTTGTCCAGGTTGTTGATGAGCGGTTCGCGAACAATTGTGAAGCGGGAAAAACTTGACTCCAGGTTGTTCATGTTGCCCGTTGTTGGATTACGATAACGCGCCTGCATGGTATTTTGCAACACATCACCATCATCGTTTGTGCTGGTTGCATTCGACGTATTGTTATCCACCAGGGCATCGAATTCAATAATCACAAATTCCAGATTTAAATCACCGGGATTAGCCGTCGGGTCAAAGTTGTTGAGATTACCAAATTTGAAATAAACATCGCGGAGATAGACGTCATTGTTACTTCCTTCTGCCGATGAAATGTTTGAATCCGCGAACGAACAGGTAATACTGGACGACGGAATCGAGGCGGGGCTGCCGGCTTGAGCCAGGGTATAAGTTCCGGTGTCGTTTGTGCAAGTCAAACCATCCACTCCGCCAGATGTAGTGGAGGAAACACCACCATTGCCCACAAAAAGGAACCTTGCCGAGCCAGGGATGAATTTCTGACCAGCAATGTTGGTACCATCGGTTGGGGCAAAGCGGTCGCGGATATTGAAATCAGGTACGGTGCCTTCTGGTATCTGGTACACCAGACGATAGCGCACAATTTCGCCAATAGCAACCGGGCGTGGAGAGTCAGATGAACCATCAGCAGTATCAGGCGTGTGGGCTTCGGATGTCGCAACAATGGTTTTTATACGCGCACCATTGTCAATGCTGACCGAGGCCGTATCCGAACCGCTGTAATCATTGACGCCGCCACCGCCAGTGCGCTCACCGGTATCAGAACCGGGTGTGCCTGGGGTTACATCGCCCGTCCCATTATCGCCGGGTAAAGAAGTGTATGTCAAATTGGCTGTATTGATGTAAGACTGATTAGGAACAACGCTTGTGGTGAGGACAGCGCTGTAGGTGATCACAACCGTACAGTTGACCGGAACACTGCCCACAGTGATGTCCACCCGGTTTAAACCATCGTTCGAATTGTTGATTACGGTTGGAGCAGCGCAATCCACATCAGACACATTGATCAAAACAGAAGCAATCGTCAAATCCAAATAGGTAGCATTCAAATTGTCGAGAATGCGGACATCAAAGGCTGTCGCTGTACCCGTGTTGGTGTAGGTCACGGTGTAGTTGATGGTGTTCCCGGCATCCTGTCCAGTGGCTGGGCTGGCAGTTTTATTATTTGCTGTACTATTGAAGATTATATTCGGCTCATCAATACGAGCCACGACCGTGTTGGAAGTGGTCTCGTTGCCATCGACTTCGACCGTGAAGTTGTTGTTCTTCAGGTCAGTATTGTTGTTATCCGCCGTGTTGTTGACCAGAACATTAAACTCGACCACAATATACTCGGCATCGGCGTCGCTGTCATTGTTAACCGGCGATTGCAGTTCAATCAACAATTCGCGCGTCGCGCTTGTATAGGTGTAGTAAGCCGCTGGCAGGTCGAAGGTCGGCGAAAGGGCGGCGCTGGCATAGTCGTTGGCGTCCGTAAGAGCGGCGTCAGCGGCAGCGTCAAGGTTGGTGACATCAACATCGGACAGATAGCCGAGTTTGAGCGTGCCGTCGATGAAGGTGAAACCAGTCGGCAGGACATCCGTGATGGTGAAATTGCTGGAGGTGCCTTCGGGAATCTGAACCGCCAGGCGGTAGGTGATGATTTCACCAATCGCCAGCGGACGCGGGTCGGTCTCAAGTGTGTGGGCTTCGGAGGTGCGGATGATGGATTTGACCGGGACGACGTTGTCGATGGTAATGCTGTTGTCGTTTTCGGCAATGTAGTCGTTGGGCAGGACAAGCGGGTCAGTGCCGATGCGTTCGCCGAGGTCGGTGCCAGAGCCGCCGGGGGTAGTGGAGCCTGTTTCATTATCTGGGCCAAGCGGGGTTCCCGTGCCGGGCAGGGAGGTCCAGGTCACGCGAGCGGTGTTGGTGATGATTTCCTGCGGGTTGACGCTGTATTCGATAACAGCGGTGTAAACCACCGTCACTTCACAGCCCGCGCTCATACGATCCACCGTGACCAACAAGTTGGATGCCGTGCTGGCGCTGGAGTCAATCGTCCCTGGCGAGACACAGGTTACGTCAGCCGTCGCGCTGACTACCGAGAGATTGGTCAGGGGCAGGGTGCTGATGTCATCCGTCAGGACGATGTCGAAGGCGTAGGTCGTGCCGATGTTTTCAAAAATAACCGTAAAGGAAACCGTATCCCCAGCATCGAAATTGCTTGGGGCGGGGGCGGTCAGGGATTTGGCGATGTCAATTTCCGGCTCGCGCACGGTCACGCTGACGGTGTTGCTTGGGTCGCCGGATTGGTCGTTTCCAACAAAGGCTATGAAGAAGTTTTCAAGCGTATCGCCATTATTGTTATTACCGGCAACAGAATTATCCACCAGGGCATTGAACTCAATGACAACGTATTCCAAACTGGGGTCATTATCGCTGTTAACCACCGTATCAAGGCGGAAGTACACCGTGTCACCGGTTGCAAACGCGCCAGGCATAGGGAGAGAGCGGACAGTCGAGGTAACCGACCCCGGCACAACAAAGGTGGGGGTAATGTCAGCAATGTTGTTTTCGTCACCGGCAATAATAAGGCCGAGGCCGCTCAAATCGCCATTGGACGAAGTCATGCATCCTGGCGCGCCCGAACACACAAAGGCAATTCTCGCGCTGCCGTCATCCAGGAAGGTCAGGCCGTGCGGCAGGTCGTCCTCGAATACCAGGTCGACATTGGTGCCTTCGGGCACGCGCACCACCAGGCGGAAGCGGACAATTTCACCGATGGCGACATCGGTGCCGAGGGTATGGGCTTCGGAGGTGGCGACGATGGATTTGACCAGAACAAGCGGGGTGGTGACAGTGGTAACAATGGTCGATTCACGATGATAATCATCCAGAATTCCCGGCCCAGGTTCGCCATCCGCGCCGGTGCGCTCGTCGGAATCATCGAGGTTGTAGTCCGAGCGGTCAGTCACATCCCCATCCAGGCTGGTCCATTCGATGATGGCCGTATTTTCCAGGGTGGCGCTGGCAGGGGTGGCGATGGAAATGGTGCCATTGATGGTGATATGAATGGTTTCACCGGGTTCCAGGTCAATATCGGCTGCACTGGTTGTTTGGAAAAGATAATAATCAGGGGGGGGAGGTAGTAGTGGAACAGGTACCACCTCAAACAACGATGTAATGTCTGTTTCAGAGGGCTGCCCCAAATTCCGAATCGCAACATAATCGCCGCCAGAATCTATGTCATCGGGAATGAAGTATTCCGGCAGGGGGTCGGAGAAGGTCAAGTCATAAGCTATGGTGACGCCGCCGGTGATGACGAAGGTATAGGTAATCGGGTCTCCGGCGTCATAAACGAGCAAGTCATTGACATCCTTCTGAATCGTCACATCCGGCTCGATAACGGTGACATTCTCCGCAGAGACGGTCTGGCTGCCAGAGGTTGGCTCACTATCGTTGGTCCAGGTCAGGGTGGCCGAGTTGTTGAGTTGGGTTCCCTGCTGGTTGCCAATCACGTTCAGCACGACCGCGCGATAGGTAATGGTGATGGTTTCAGCAACCAGGTTGTTGGTATCGGTATTATTGACCACATCGCCAAAATCAAACGTAATCGTTCCGCCGTTGTCGCTGATGACCGGATTATGAAGCGCCGGATTAGTTCCGGCAAAACAACCATCGGCAATATCTGTAATGTCACATTCTCCGGTTCCGGAATCAAAAGTCATCGTCGGAATATCCAATGCGTCTGGGTCGGAATTGACCACCGAGACCAAATTGACAAAGGCCAGGCCGGGGTCGAGGGTGTCGACCAGCACGGCGTCGGGGGTTTTGAGTTCGAAGAACTTGACCTTGACTTGGTAGGTGATGATTTCACCAATCACAACCTCATCAGGCTCATTGTAGCCAACGACATCCGCATCCGTCCCGGTCATGCGTTTTTCCAGACCGGGCAGGCGGTTGGTGATGATTTCGGCATCATCGTCAAGCGGATCAGGCAGGTAGTTGGGGCCGCCTTCCGTGCCGCTGTAGCCGATCAGGCTGGCGGTGTTGATAATCGATTTGCCGGCGGTATCAGCATCTGCGAGCAACAAGTCATAGGTGATGACAATGATGTTCGCGCCGCTGGTCAGGCTATGCACCTGGCAGGCGCCAGGGACATCCACACCGTTGGGGTCTACTACGCGGATGGCATAGCCGGTATCGAAAATACGGAAAGAATTGGTGTCATCACCGGTCTCGACAGTGTCATCGCCATTACCATAGATGCCGTCCACAAAATTAACCACTTCAAACCCGAATTCGTCGCCCGCGCCATTGTAAATTTGCAGGTTCAACCCACCAGCCGGAATCGCCATACCGGTTGGCAGGATGTCCTGGATGGCAATGTCATACGCGCCTTTAGGACTGCTGCCCTTGTTCTCGATGATGATGGCATATTTCACCAAGTCATTATTGTCCACACCTTCCATGACTCCATTGAACAAATCGAAGGCAAGGGCGGGATTATTCGGCTGGCTACTCAGGTCGTTGGTCGAAATGGTCGGCGTAAAGGGAATGCCGACATTGCCGGGCAATCTAAACTCATCATAAATCGTCTGGCCAGGCGTAAAAATAATATCGGTATCTGGCACATGGTCACTCGAGACCGCAGTCTTGCCGATGCGCAGCACCGGCTGACCGAGACGAATCTGGACGATTTCGTCCAGGAACTGGAAGCCGGCGTTGGTGGTGCCTTCGGAGGAGGTCACCTGGTTGGTCAGGAACAGGCCGTCGGCAAACGGGTCTTCGGTCACTGTGACCGAGAAAAGGATGTCAATTGTTGAAGAAATGTTATAGATGCTATCGTAGGCCGCATAAGTAATTGTCAGACGATTGGCCGGGCCGTTGGTTGCAAAGGTTGGCGTGACAACCAGGTTGCCCGGCGGGTCAGCCGGAGCCAGGTCTTCGCCGCGTGAATTCAGGTTATGGTAATTATCGGCAGGCCCAAGACAAATCAACCCGGCAGAGGGGATTCCGCAAATTGTGTTATTCAGGGTAGTAAGTTCGGTGGCATCAAAAACCGGCAGAGGCAGGTAATCGGTAAAGGTAGTTTCTTCGAAGTCGCTCGAAGGCTGAGTATAAGTCAGGCGATAGGTGACGACATCGCCCGGGGCAAGGAAGGTCGGGATGCTGGTGCTGCCGTTGACCGCGTAAATGCGCTTCTGCAACTCGCCAAAAGCAATCGAGACGCCCGCACCGCTGTTATCTGAGGGGCGCGGATCGTCCGGCTGGGCGCCGAACAATCCGTCGACCGGCGCAACCGCGATATTCAGCACCGTGCCGCTCATGTTGACCGTGTTACCGAGCACATCGCCATGGTCGACCGAGGCGTCGCCGTTGCCGGGGACATCGTGCAGGTCGCTGAACTGGTCCTGGATGACGGTGCGGAAGGTGAGCGTACCGGTGGTCGGGCCATCGTTGTATGAGCCTACTCCGCTGCAAACCGGCGGATTGTTGGCATCCGTCGGGTCGACACAACCGCCGAGCAACTGCCCGTTCTGGCCGCGTGTAATGATTTCATCTGAAATGCGGAAGGTCAGGGTGGTCTCACCCGTATTCGGGGCGGTGCTGTTATCGATGGTGCACTCCGAGCCATCGTCGCCGGGGAAGGTGTTCAAGGTGTAATCGCAGGCTACATCATAATTGGCAGCATTCATCGCGGCTGCCGACAGGGTATAGCCGTTGCCGTTCACCGTGAGGCGCGGGACAAATGAAGAATCAAAACGCTGGCCGTCGGTAAAGACGTCGCTGATGACCAAACTCTGGAATCCGAAAAAATCCGAAATCTGGAAACTAAGCGTGTACTCCAGCACATCGCCAGGATTGTTTTGGCTGTCAGTGATATTGGCAACCCCCTTCTGGATGGCCAGGGATTGGTCTTCGATGACCACACACGGCGAAGGACAAACCGCGCTGGTGGTTGGTAGCGGGTCGGTCACATCGCGCGAGTCGAGCGGGGTATCCCAGGTGCCTTCGGCCTCGGCCGTGTTGGTCGAGGTGGTAAATGCACCGCTAACGGGATTCAGCACCACCGCGCTGGAAGCATCCAGGCGGTCGACGTAAAAGGTGAAGGTCAACTCGACCGTATCCCCGCCGACGACCGGGTTGGTCAATTCCACCTCCAGCGTGCCGCCTGGGGTTGTGGTTAAAGGCTCGCTCACAATCGTATACGACGACGCCGGAACCGAAACGCCACCCACCGTGACCGAATCCAGGCTGACGTATTGGATGTTGTTCGGCAAGGTGTCGGTAATCGTCAGACCTGAGACCGGCTGGCCATCGGCGATGTCGACCGTAATGGTGTACTGGCGCGGGAAGTTCGGACCGGTGGCGGTCTCGTTTTCAGGGCCGATGTAAGTCTTCGACAGACTCATCAGGGTCGGTGCAACCGATTGGCCTGGGAAGGTGGATGAATCATAAATCCCGCCCGGCTGGACCGGGATGGTAGCATCGAAAGGCGAACAACAAAAATCATTCAGCGGGGTGTAGCCAAACTGGAAGCCGGCCTGTCCGCTAATCGTCAGCGGCGCATCCAAGTCCGCCATCTCACTCATCTGGGCTGTGATGGTCACGGTCGCCGGAGGCTGGGATGGCACAAACGAACCAAAGGGCAGGATAATGGTCACAAACTGGTCGCCGGCATTGCCGCAGACTTGATAATAACGCGGCAGGTTGGGGTTGGCCGGAGGCGGCGGGTCGTTGGCCGGGCGGACCGCAATCGGGTGCTGGACACAGCCAATGCCGCCGCCATCATCAGGAAAAGTCTGCACAAAAATTTGGCTGGGGTCAATGTCAATCCCCATAAAACTGGCCCCCACGAAGGTGACACCATCATACAGGTCATCCGGGTCTGTGCCGGGGTAGACCCCATCCATGCCCGTGGCCGGGAAGACCAGGTCGATGAACGGGCCATAGCCAACTTCATCGGGAGGCGCACCAGTATTGGTAAAGGTCGCCGTAAAAGTAAACTCGGAGCCAAGCGGCACCGTCGAAGGGACGCCGAGGGTCAGGGTCGGCGTGGCCACAAAGACGGGCGCCGGTTCAAGCTGGGCAGGCTCGCCCGGCGCGGCAACAGCACCCTGGGATGGAGAACCAGCCAGCGGCAGGCCCACCAGGATGAAAACAAATAAAAAACGCAAAAATACAGAAAGATTGGTGCGGTTTGAGACAAACAAATTCGACATAAGAATCCTCCATGTGGAAAAACCTTAAAAAAAAACGAACTGCCAAAAATGCAGGTCGGTTTCGCTCTGGCTCACGCTCCGGCAGGGTCTCGAAAAAATTCAAGACAGCGGCCAATTCCGCCGGGGGTCATTGCCTCCCACAATAAACAACATTTGAATATTAATTTGTTGACCAGTTGCGCTATTTCCGTCTTCTTGCCATAGCGTATAAAAACCTCGTTATGAAAAATTGGCGTAATAATAAACAATGGACAATATTACAAGTTCATTTCATTATATAGCAAATAGACAATCTGGATGCAATCTGGACTTAATGGTTCTGTAATGTGGGCAACCCCTTGCCCACATCCGACCTGCACACGCCAGCAATCTTGCTACTTAACCACCCAATTTTCGTATGGCTGATTGTAAACAGCCCAACACCCTAAACAAAAAAGCACAGCACAAAAGGAGAATGTTATGAGTGTTCCTGCAACCTCCATGACACCAGTCCGGCAAGCCGAGCGCGTCCAAATTGTAGATATTTTGCGCGGCTTCGCGCTTTTTGGCATCCTGTTTGTCAACATGACGATTTTTGCCCGCCCCATGCAGGTGCTCTTGTTTCCCGCAGACCCGGCCATGCCTTGGTACGACCGCGCCGCCGAATGGCTGATTCACTTCCTGGGCGAGGGAAAATTCTATGCCCTGTTCTCGATGCTCTTCGGCTTGGGCCTGACCCTGTTGATGGAGCGCATCGAAGCGCGCGGTGGGAAATTTGTCCCGCTCTACCTGCGGCGTTTGCTGGTTTTGCTGCTCATCGGCATCGTCCACGCCTTCCTGATTTGGATGGGCGACATCCTCATCGTGTACGCGCTGTTGGGCTTCCTGCTTGTCCTGTTCCGCAAGGCCAAACCGCGCACCCTGCTCATTTGGGCGGTTATTTTGATTTCTATTCCGCTGGTGTTTACCGCTGCCATTACCGGCCTGATTGAATTGGGCCGCTCGGTTCCCGAATGGGCAGAGCAAATCAATATTGGATTTGCCGAGGCCAGGGACGGTTTTGCCGCCGACCTGGAGCGCGCCAACCGTGTTTACGTAGAGGGCAACTTCATCGAAATCACTGAGCAGCGCATTTATGACTACACCAGCATGGGTATCTCCGCCTTCTTCGTTATGGGTTTCAATGTATTGGGTATGTTCCTGCTTGGCGTCTATTTCGGCAAACGCGAAATCTTTAAACACCTCGAAGCCAACCGGGGATTATTTCGCAAACTTCTGGCATGGGGTTTGCTCCTCGGCCTGGGCGGGAACGCGCTCTACGCCACCTTGATTATGTCCGCTGACCGCATCGAGCTTTCGGGGACTTTACTGCTGGCCACCGTCGCACAGGGAATCGGTGCGCCGCTGCTGATGCTGGCCTATGTCTCAGCCTTTTGCCTGCTGGCGCTCTCCCCCGTCTGGGCCGGGCGCATAAAAGTGCTGGCCCCCGTCGGGCAGATGGCGCTGACCAATTACCTGACCCAGTCCATCGTCTGCACGACCATTTTCTACGGATACGGCCTGGGGCTATTTGGCAAAATGGGCATGGCGGCAGGAATCGGCCTTTCCATCCTGATTTTCCTGTTGCAAATTCCCCTCAGCCATTGGTGGATGAAACGCTTCCAGTACGGCCCGGCGGAATGGCTGTGGCGTTCACTGACCTACGGCAAGCCCCAGGAAATCAGGCGCCCCGCGCCGGTGATCTGAAACCTTATCCCCCGGCGACCTTGACCCGGTAACCCAACTTCGTCAGCACCGCGGCAATCTTCTCGCGCTCCTGGGTTTGGAGTTCGATTGCCGCGGCCTTAACCGTCCCGCCCACCCCCAGCAACTGCTTCAATTTTTTCGCCAGGGCCGCCAGGTCTGCCTCGGTCAGCGCCAACCCGCGCAGGACCGTGACACCCTTGCCGCCGCGTCCCTTCGAATCGCGGTGCAGGTAAACCACCTGCTCCCCCGGCGGCAGGGATATTTGACCGCCTGCCGGTTTCATTTCCTTGCGCTGGTCGCCCGCTTCAGACGACCAGACCGTGCGTGAGTATTGCTTGGGCATGGTCACACCTTACGAATGTTTTTGGGATTAAGCACCGAAATCAACTTCAGCCCGCCGCCCAGGATGGCCTGCGATTCGGCATCCAGTTCGACCCAGTAAAAACTGCGATGCGCTGAATAGGGGTCAATGCGCACCACTGCGCCACCAAACCAACCGTCTTGCCCGAAGGTTTCGGCTTTCAGTCGAACCTGCACCCGGTCGCCCGGTTGAATCAAATCTTGTCCACTCGTCATATTTCAATAAGTATACTGTGATTCTCTACCGGACAAAAATAAATAGTGGCTGACAACTGGTAAGCTTGGGTTCCTATCAGAGAACCAGGAGCAGACCATGAGTGACAACCACCAACGCT
>Ga0208244_100910_pt1 | contig 20987 bp, 18 predicted proteins | sample SubbioCR12Aug_5A_FD_184828 | JGI IMG/M metagenome (GOLD analysis project Ga0208244, IMG submission 184828) | Serpentinite rock and fluid subsurface biosphere microbial communities from McLaughlin Reserve, California, USA - CR12Aug_5A (SPAdes) | ecosystem: Environmental > Terrestrial > Deep... | reverse complement strand
CTCGTTCATTTTCTTGGGGCCGACGGGCGTGGGCAAGACGTTGCTGGCGAAGGCGCTGGCGGAGAAGATGTTTGGCGACGAAAAGGCGCTGATCCAGATCGACATGTCGGAGTACATGGAGAAGTTCACGGTGTCGCGTCTGATCGGGTCGCCGCCGGGGTATGTGGGTCACGAGGACGGGGGGCAGTTGACCGAGCGGGTGCGGCGCCGTCCGTACAGCGTGGTGCTGTTCGACGAGGTGGAGAAGGCGCATCCGGATGTGATGCACATGCTGCTGCAGATTCTGGAGGAGGGCCGCCTGACGGACAGTCTGGGGCGGCAGGTGGATTTCCGCAACACGGTGGTGATCCTGACGTCGAACCTCGGCTTCGACTACGAGAAGCAGGGGCAGGGGCTCGGTTTCGTGCGCGAGACGGCGGCGGAGGATTACGGGCGGCTGCGCGACCGGATGGTGAACGCCGCCAAGCAGGTGTTCAAGCCGGAACTGCTGAACCGTTTCGACGATGTGATCGTGTTCAGGAAGCTCGACAAGGCCGATGTGGTCCAGATCCTTGAGATCGAGTTGGCGAAGGTGCGGCAGCGGCTTGAGGCGAAGGGGATGCGGCTGGAGTTGGGCGATGCGGCGACGGAGTTTATGGTCGGTAAGGGCTATGATCCCGCGTTGGGCGCGAGGCCGCTGCGTCGGACGGTGGAGCGTTTCCTTGAGGACCCGCTGGCGGAGGAGCTGTTGCGCGGGACGCTCGGGGCGGGTGTGGTGGACGTCGGGGTGGCTGAGGGCGCGTCTGGGTTGACGTTCCGGATGCGTGGCGCGGAGGCCGTCCCGGGGGCTCCGACGGCGTCTGCGGAGGAGGCGGCGGTGAAGCCTGCGGCGCGGCGCGGCGGCGGGGGCGGTGCCCGGCCTCGGCGCACCAAAAATCAGGGAAAATGAAAAACCGGCTTGCATCGCGTGCGTCGGTGTTGGTAATCTATCGCGTTTCACGGAGGAGAGAAATGGTCAAAATCAGACTGCGTAGAACAGGTTGCAACAACAACGCGACGTTTCGCGTGGTGGCCACGGATGAACGGTCGCCGCGGGATGGGAAGTTTTTGGAGATTCTCGGTTGGTATCTTCCTCGGCAGGAAGGCGAGAACTTCAAGTTGGATATGGACCGGGTCGCATATTGGCTGTCGAAGGGCGCCAAGATGAGCGAGACGGTGGAGAGCATGGTTCGTAAGGCGAAGAAAGCTGCCGCTGCCACGGCGTAAGGTCTGGGGCGGTCGGTATGGACGATCCCCTGAAGATCGATGTGCTGACTGTGTTTCCGGGCATGCTCCGGGGTTTCCTTGAAGAGAGCATGTTGCGGCGGGCGGCACGGCAGGGGCAGGTGGTTTTCCGTACGGTGGATCTGCGGGATTTCGCGCATGACGCTCGGCGCACCGCGGATGACAGGCCGTACGGGGGCGGTCCCGGCATGATCATGAAGCCGGATCTGTGGTTCGAGGCGATCGAGGCGGTGCGTACGCCGGAGGCGCGGGTGATCCTGATGAGCCCGTCCGGTGTGACGTTCCGGCAGGCCGAGGCGCGCCGGTTGGCGCGGGCGAGGCACCTGATCTTCCTCTGCGGCCATTACGAAGGAGTTGACGAGCGTGTGCGTGAGGCGCTGGTGACGGATGAGCTGTCGATCGGCGATTACGTGCTGACCAACGGGGCTTTGCCCGCTGCGGTCGTGGTGGATGCGGTGGTGCGGCTGTTGCCCGGCGTGCTGGGTGGCGGCGAGGAGGCGACCCGTGATGAGTCTTTCACCGGGAGCCTGCTGGAGTACCCGCAGTATACGCGGCCGGCGGTGTACAGAGGGATGGCGGTGCCGGCGGTGCTTCAGAACGGCAACCACGCGGAAGTCGATGCGTGGCGTGCGGGGCAGGCGTTGGACAGGACAGCAAGGAGGCGTCCGGACTTGCTGAAGTGAGAGGCGGGCGCGGAAGGTTTTTGAGAGAGTAAGGAGTAGGGAAATGATTGCAAAAGCGATTGACATGATCAATGCCGAGCAGGTCGCGAAGGCGAATGCGGGCAAGGCCCCGTTGCAGTTCAAGGTGGGCGACAGCGTGAAGGTTTTCGTCAAGATCAAGGAAGGCGACAAGGAGCGCGTTCAGGCGTTTGCCGGGACGGTCATCGCCCATGACAACGGCAAGGGCAACTCCGCCACGTTCACGGTGCGCCGCATCTCCTTCGGGGTGGGTGTCGAGAAGGTCTTCCCCGTGAACTCGCCGTATATCGACCGTGTCGAGGTGGAGCGTTCCGCCCGCGTGCGCCGCGCGAAGCTCTACTATCTGCGCAACCTGACGGGCAAGAAGGCCCGCCTGCGCGAGGTTTAAGAGCCGGGCGCGGAACCCGGTTTGCGCGGGTGGCAGGTTTAAGGAAACGGGAACGGGAAGCGGTTGCTTCCGGTTCCCGTTTTTTTGTCTTCTGCGTCAAAAAGTGCGGTTGGCAGGCGATTACGGATTTACAGGGCGGGGACGTTTCGGGTAGACTCCGCACCATGCTTTAAGTGTAGGTTTTGCCTGTGCCGGAAGCGGCGGGGCAATCAGAAAGGGGCGAGCATGAAAAAGACGGATCGGATGTGCGGTGTGCTGGCGGGCGCGATGGCCGCCGGTGTCGGGATGGGGTTGATCGGGTTTGCGGCGGGCTGCAAATCTATGGGGGATGAAACATGCTGTGCGTGCACGGCGCAAGTGGAGCGAAGGCATATGAGTAATGCGGGTTTCTACAAAGAGGGCAAGCTGGATTCGGCGCGGGCCAAGCAGGCGTATTTCGCGATGATGACGAAGTTCAACGTGCCGGTCTATGAGGCGTTGAGGAAGGACGACGGGTTTTTCTGGGTCGTGGATTTCGGCAAGGGCGACTTCACCTCGTTCGGCATGGGCGGGGTGTTCTGGGCGAACGAGCCGGACGGCTATCTCGGCCACGAGATCTATCTGCTGCCGTGGCAGAGCATTCCTGAGCATAAGCACCTGCCGACGAAGGACAAGGACGGCAAGGTGATCCCGTGCAAGATGGAGAGCTGGCAGGTGCGCTACGGATATGTCTACGGGTTCAGCGAGGTCGGCGAGCCGAACCTCGACCAGTTCCCTGAGGCGAAGGCGATGCTGGCGAAGGTGCAGATTCCGCATCTGAAGAGTCTGCATGTCCAGAAGTGGGAGGCGGACGGCAAGGTGTACAAGCTGGCCGGGCCGGAGACGTGGCACTTCATGATGGCTGGGCCCGAGGGCGCGATTGTCAGCGAGTATGCGACGTATCATGACGGCGCGGGGTTGCGTTTCAGCGTGCCGGGCGTGTCGCTGTAACGGGTTTCCAGTATTGGGGTTTTTACGGTGCCCGGCCTTCTGCCGGGTGCCGCGTTCATGTGAGGGGAGAGGAAATATGACGTATCATCACACGGGGATTCCCGTCTTCGAGAAACTGGACGGGATGATGTTTGTGGATTCGCTGAAGGTGTGGGTCACCGATGCGGGGGCGAGCCCTTACAAGGTGGAGTTCCTCTATTTCGAGCCGGACAGCCCGATGGCGGCGGCGATCCAGGGCGAGACGCATGTGGCGTACGTTGTGGAAAACATCGACGTGGCGGTCAAGGGCAAGAGCGTCCTGTGGCCGGTGTGCGAACCGATGCCGGGGCTCAAGATCGCGTTCATCTACGACGAGGGGATGCCGGTCGAGTTGATGCAGTTGGGTTGAATTTCGAGAGAAGTGAGCGTTTAAAAGCGAGGAGTTGTGTTATGCCGATGAAAAAGTTTGTTAATGATCCCGCGAACCTGACCAAGGAGCTGCTTGAAGGGTACGCGATGTGTTACAAGAGCAAGGTCAAGATCGTCAGCGACAAGATCGTGGTGCGCGTGACGCCGAAGGACGAGAGCAAGGTTGCGATCGTGACGCTGGGCGGCGCGGGGCACGAGCCGGCGCTGAGCGGTTTTGTGGGCGAGGGGATGCTCGACGCCAGCGTGGTGGGCGACATCTTCGCGGCCCCCGGCGCGCCGAAGGTGCTGGAGGCGTTGCGCATGTTCAAGCGCGAGGCGGGCATCCTGCTGGTGACGCTGAACCACGCGGGCGACCGCATGAGCGCGAGCAAGGCGTTGCGCGACGCGCAGAAAGAGGGCATCAAGGTCGTCGAGATCGTCACGCACGAGGATATCAGCGCGGGTATCGACATCGATCCGGAAGAGAAGCGCGGTCTGGCCGGCTGCATCCCGCTGTACAAGGTGGTGGGCGCGGCGGCGGAGGCCGGCAAGAGCCTTGAGGAGATCGTGGACATCGGCGAGCGCTTCAACAAGCAGATGGCGACGCTGGCGGTGGCCATGACGGGCTGCACGCATCCGCAAAACGGCGGCACGATCGCGGTGCTCCCGGATGACGAGATGGAGATCGGCATGGGGCAGCACGGTGAGGCTGGCGGCGGGCGCGGCAAGATCCTCTCGGCGGACGAGACGGCGGCCCGGATGATCGACCCACTGGTTCAGGCGACGGGCGTGAAGGCGGGCGACACTGCGCTGCTGATCATCAACGGCGTCGGCGCGACCACGCTGATGGAGATGTTCGTGGTCTACCGCAAGGCCGCGCAGATTCTGGCCGAGAAGGGTGTCAACGTCACGCCCGGCGCGTGCGGCGAGTACCTGACGGTGCAGGAGATGGCCGGTTTTCAGATGATCCTGTGCAAGCTGGACGCGGATCACGTGGATCTGCTGAAGGCCAAGGCGCGGACGCCGTATTGGACCGCGTGAAGAGAGTCGGAATCGAAAGAATCGAGTGAATCGATTCTTTCGATTTGCTTGATTCCCTCGAAAGGATTTTTTGATGCTTTCCCTTTCACAATTCAAAGCGATGGTGGCTGCGGCGGGTGAGGATATCCGAGCAGGTGAGAAGAGTTTTTCCGAGCTGGATGCCGCGGCGGGCGGCGACGGCGACCACGGCACGGCGATCGTCACGGCGTTCAACGCGATGGCGAAGGCTGACGGGGCGGACTTCAAGGGGTATATCAAGGCGCTGACCGACGCGCTTCAGAATGAGGCGTGCGGTTCGACCAGCACGTTGTTCGGCGCGTGGCTGCAAGGCATGAGCGACGCGGCTCCCGAAGGTGTGGCGGAACTCGACGCGGCAGGTGTCGCGGCGGTGTTCAAGGGCGGGCTGGAGGAGATCGGTTTCACGACCCGCGCGCGTGTGGGCGACAAGACCCTGATGGACGCCCTGATCCCCGCGACCGAGGCGCTGGCCGCCGCAGAAGGCGACGGGATTGCGGCGATGTTCCGGCAGGCGGCGGACGCGGCGGCGAAAGGCTCCGAGGCGACCTCCGCGATGCGAGCGAAATTCGGGCGCGCGAAGAATCTGGGCGACCGTTCGATCGGGCCGCGCGACGCGGGTTCCGCGTCGATGGCGTGCATCTTCGCGGCGTTCGCGAAGGCGTTGAAGTAAGGTCGATGGGACGGACGAAGCGAAAGGACAACGATCATGGCTGATTTGGACGATATCCGCGACGGCAAAGAGTATGGCGTCGGCGTGGCACAGAAGAACGACGGGTTTTTCCTGAAGGGGTCGGCGAATCTCGACTGGGGAATGAAAGACCGCCTCAGCCGCATCTTCAACCCCGCGACGGGCAAGACCGTGATGTTGGCGTTCGACCACGGCTTCATCATGGGGCCGACCTCGGGCGTGGAGCGCATTGATCTGAGCATCGTGCCGCTGATCGAGCACGCGGACTGCCTGATGTGCGCGCGCGGCGTGCTGCGCTCGCTGGTGCCGCCGACCAGCCGCAAACCTGTGTGCCTGCGCTCGGACGCGGGCACGTCGATCCTCACCGAGTTAAACCACAACGTCGTGATCGACGTGCAGGATGCGGCCCGGCTGAACGCTTCGGCGATCGCGGTGATGGTGGCTATCGGGGATCAGGCCACAGAGGCGGAGACGGTCGCGAACCTCTATCAGGCGGTGGATGAGGGGTTGGCTTTCGGCATCCCGGTGATGGGCGTGACGGCGGTCGGTAAAGACATGGTGCGCGACGCGCGTTATTTCGGGCTGGCCTCGCGCATCTGCGCGGAGAACGGCGCGAACATCGTCAAGACCTACTACACCGAAGGGTTCGAGAAGGTCGTGGCGTGCTGCCCCGTGCCGATCGTGATCGCGGGCGGCAAGAAGCTTCCCGAGCTGGACGCACTGGAACTGGCCTACATGGCGATCCAGAGTGGTGCGGCGGGCGTGGACATGGGGCGCAACGTCTTCCAGTCCGAGAAGCCTGCGGCGATGATTCAGGCGGTGGGCGCGGTGGTCCACAAGGGTCTGTCGCCGAAAGACGCCTTCCAGATGTACAACGACCTGTAAGGCTTGGTCGGCATGATTGACTCGCGAAGCCGGACAGGAGTGCGTCAGCTCTTGTCCGGTTTCTGTTTTTCAGAGGGAGGCACATATGGGACGGGAACGGGTACTGGTTTTCCTGCTGCTTGCGGCAGGCGTCGGGATGGTTGCGGCAGAGCCTGAGATGAAATGGGCAGACGAGACGCGGCTGGGGCGGCCTTACGCGAAAGACCCCTCGGTCGTGCGTTTCAAGGATCGCTACCTGATGTATTTTTCCCTGCCGCCGTTCGACGCGAAGCTCGCGCCGCCGGCCGCGCCGAAAGGGTGGTCGATCGGCATTGCCGAGAGCCGCGACCTGACCGGCTGGAAGAAAATCGGCGAGCTGTGGCCGGAGCAGGATTGCGACCGGAACGGGCTTTGCGCGCCCGGTGCGCTGGTGCTGGAAGGGCGGGTGCATCTCTTTTATCAGACCTATGGCAACGGGCCGCGCGACGCGATCTGCCACGCGGTGTCGGATGACGGGCTACGCTTCACGCGGCACCCGCAGAACCCGGTGTTCCGTCCGCAGGGCGCGTGGACGGTCGGACGCGCCATTGACGCGGATGCCTTCCCGTTTAACGGCAAGCTGTTGCTGTACTACGCCACGCGCGACCCGAACATGGTCACGCAGATGGTCGGTGTGGCCTCTGCCGACCTTGGTTCTGGGTTCGGCTCTGACGCGTGGACGCAGCTCGGCGACGGGCCTGTGCTGAGGCCGGAGCTGCCGTGGGAGCGCAAATGCATCGAGGCGTCTTCGATCGTCCGTCGCGGCGACACGCTGGTGATGTTCTACGCGGGCGGCTACAACAACGAGCCACAGCAGATCGGCGTGGCGTCCAGCACGGACGGCGTGACGTGGACGCGCCTTTCTGACGAGCCGCTGTTGGCGAACGGCGCGCCGGGTGAGTGGAACGCCTCGGAATCGGGGCACCCCGGCGCGTTCATGGATGCGGACGGGCGGACGTGGCTTTTCTTTCAGGGGAACCCCGACAAGGGCAAGAGCTGGTTCCTCTCCAAGCGAGAGATTCTGTGGCAGGGGGCCGTGCCGCGTTTGGCGCCGTAAACCGGCGGCACGTGGCGGGTTAATCCGACTCCACGTGCTTTTTGACCGTGCGCCAGTCGAGGCCGGTGCGCCGCGCGACCTCCTCGTAGCGTCCGTGGCGGCGGTAAAGCTCGCGGCAGTAGGCGACGGTCAGCTCTTTGGCGGTCAGGTCGCCGTGTTCGAGCGCCTCGCGCCACGCCGCGTCGCCGCCGCGCGTGCCGGTGTCGCCACCGTAACGCCCGGTGAGCAAGACGCACCGCACGGCTTGCTCCAACTCGCGCACGTTGCCCGGCCAGTCGTAACCGCGGCCGACGCCGCGTTCGAGGGCGGTCAGCACGTGGTCGAGAATGCCGCCGTCGGCGTTGCCGCTGAGGCGCTTGAGGATGTGCGCCACGAGACGCTCCATCTCGGAAGGAGTCTCGCGCAGGCGCTGCCGCAGCGGCGGCAGGGCGATCTGGTCGGAACAGAGGCGGTAAAAGAAATCGTCGCGGAAGCGGCCTTCGCGCCGCAGGGCGTGGAGGTCTTTGTTCGTGGCGGCGATCACGCGGCCTTCGAAGCGCAGGGACTCGTGGCTGCCGACCGGTGAGAAGGTGCGCTGCTGCAGCACCTGCAGGAGCTTGATCTGCACGGGCTCGCGCGCGTCGCCGATCTCGTCGAGGAAGATCGCGCCGTGCGGGCTGCACCGCGCGAAGACGCCGTCGTGGCGTTCGACCGCGCCGGTGAACGCGCCTTTGCGGTGGCCGAACAGCTCCGATTCGATGAGCGCCTCGGGGTATTGCGAGAGGTTGATCGGCACGAACGCGCGCGTGAAGCTCTCGGTGAAGTGCCGCTGCCGCGAGGAGAAGGGGATGAAGCCCGAGCGCCCGAGCGCGAAGGCGGCCGCGCCCTTGCCGGTGCCGGTCTCGCCGAGCAGCAGTGTGGAGAAGTCCTCCATGCGGTTCCAGAAGCCGCGCACGTACCAGCGGATGTCGTGGGTGAAGATGTTGTCCCAGAGCCGCTTCCTGAGCTGCGTCATGCAAGGGCTGCCGCCGGTGAGGCCGTTGGCGATGAAATAGAAGGCGCGGCGGAGCTGGTAGAAGATCGCGACGTACTGTTCGGCCTCGTCGTGCCCGAGCCCGTGGGAGAGGAGCGCGTGGAAGATTTCCATTGCCGCGTCGGCCTCGCATGAGGCGTCGGCGTCGTCGAGCTGCCGCCGGATCAGATCGTCGAGGCGCCCCATGTTGCGGTGGAAGAGGTGGAAGAGGATGCCGGTGGTCACGAGGTCGGCATCCTCCTTGCGGAAACGGTTGCGGTCTGCGACGGGGCGCGTCCCGGCCAGCGTGACGAGGCGGCGGTCGAGTTCCGCCAGCAGGCGTTCCAGCGCCTCGTCCCATTCGCCTGCCGACAGGCCTGCCGCGTCGCGGTCGGCATCCTGCCGCTCGTCGCCGAACGGGTTGGTGAAGGCGCAGCGCGTCACACGCTCGAAAAACAGGCGGTCGCCCTCGGAGAGTCTTTCTTGTGCAGACATGCATCAAGTGTATGCTATGCAGGCATTCTATGTCTACAGCGTGTTTTAGTCGGTCTAAGATAATCCGTCGTAACATGCTGGAATACAGTAAATAGTGGTTTTTTTATCCTGTTGGCATCCTCTCTGCGATTGGAATACCGGACAGAAGAACAGCACACTGTGAAAGGGAGAGGCACATGACACACGCATTCAAATGGCTGAACGTCTCGCAGGCGGTCGGCGCGATGATCGACAACATGTTCAAGATGGTCACGGTGATTTATCTCGTGTCCACGCTGAAGCGCGATCTGGCGGAGACGCTGACGTTGGCGACGATCCTGCTGGTGGTGCCGTTCCTGCTGTTCTCGAATTGGGGGGGTGCGCTGGCCGACCGTTACAGCAAGCGTACGCTGTTTGTGGCGGTGAAGTGGGCCGAGCTGGCGCTACTCCTGCTCGCGTTCCCGGCGTTGGCGTCGGGACAGGCGTGGCCGATGCAGGCGGTGCTGTTCCTGCTGGCGGCGCAGAGCGCCTTTTTCGGGCCGGTGAAACGCGGCATCGTGCCTGAGCTGGTCGCGCCGGGCGAGCTGGCCCGCGCGAACGGGCACATGACGGCGGCCTCTTATCTGGCGATCATTCTCGGGCTGTTCCTGCCCTCTTTCGCGGTGACGACGTTGGGCATGAGCTGCGCCGCGGTACTGGCGGGCTGTGTGGCACTTTCGGTGGCAGGATTGGCTTGCGCCTACCGCCTGCCGCCGACGCCTGCGGCGAACCGCGTCGCGCCGTCGTCGGTCTGGATCGTCCCCGACGCGGTGCGGACGATCCGTAGCCTCAGTGCGCAGGTTTGGCTGAAACGCGCGGCGCTCGGGTCGGTGGTTTTCTCCGGCGTGGCGGCGCTTTTCCAGCAGAACCTCGTGGTTTACGCCCGCGACATCGCGGGGCTCTCGGTGGAGTCCAGCGGCTACCTGTTCCTGCTGGTGGCGCTGGGGATCGCACTCGGCGCGTGGCTCACCGGGCGGCTCTCGCCGCACACGGTCGAGGTGGGGCTTATTCCGGTCGGAGCGCTGGGGCTGGCGTTGTCGCTGGCGGGGCTGGGGTTGGCCGGCGCGGCGTACCTTGCGATGCTGCCGCTGCTGGTGCTGGCGGGATGCGCGGCGGGGATGTGCATCGTGCCGATCACGGCGTATCTTCAGGCTGAGGCACCCGCGCGGAACCGTGGCGCGATCTTCGGCGCGATCGAATTCTGGAGTTTCGCGGCGATGGTGGTGGCGTCGGCGCTCTTCTACGCGACATCCAGCCTGCTGCACGTCGGCCCGCGCGCCTGCATGGCGCTCACCGGTGCGGCAGGCGCCGTTGCCGCGCTGTGGGCACTGTTCCGCCTGCCGGACCACACGGTGCGTTTTCTGGTTTCGCGGCTGACGCGCCTGCTCTATCGCGTCGAGGTTCACGGGCTCGAAAACATCCCGCGTGAAGGCGGCGCCTTGTTGGTCTCCAACCACATCGCGTACAGCGACGCCACGGTCATCCAGTCCGTGACGCAGCGCCAGATCCGCAACGTGATGTCGCGCGACATCTTCGCGGGCTGGGGCTGGTGCCGTCCGCTGTTCCGTATTGTCCGGGCCATTCCCGTACACACGAGCGACGGGCCGCGCGCGCTGGTGCGTTCGCTCAACTGCGCCCGCGAGGCGCTGGAGCAAGGCGCGCTGGTCGGTATCTTCCCGGAGGGGCAGTTGACACGCACCGGCGCGATGCAGGCTTTCCACAAGGGCTTCGAGAAGATCGCGAAAGGCACGGGCTGTCCGGTCATCCCGATCCATCTCGACAACCTGTGGGGCAGCATCTTCAGCTTCCGCCACGGCGAGCCGGGGCTCCGCTGGCCGCGCCGCCTGCCGTTGCGGGTCACGGTGCGCATCGGCAAACCGTTGTCGTGCGGGACGACGGCGGACGAGGCGCGTCTCGCGGTGAGCGAGTTAGGCGCGGAGACGGCGCGTGCGCGTGCCGCGCGTCCGAGCAATACGTTGCCGCGTCGGTTGCTCACGCAGGCGCGTCGGCACTGGTTCCGGCGGATCGCTCAGGACACCTTCGGGTTCTCCCTCACCTACGGGCGGCTGCTGACGGCTGCCGCGGCGCTCAACGCCCGCCTCGCGCCCCGCCTTGCGGGAGAACGGCGCGTGGGTGTGCTCCTGCCGCCGTCGGTGTCGGGGCTGCTGGCGAACGTCGCGCTGACGTTGCAGGGCAAGACGGTCGTGAACCTGAACTGGACGGTTTCGCCCGAGGCGTTCCGCTCGGCGGTGGAGCAGAGCGGCCTGCGGTGGATCGTCACGTCGGCGCGTTTCACGAAGGCGGTGCCGCTGCCGCCGACGGGCGCGCAACTGATCGAGCTGGAATCGGCACTCGCGGGGCTGAGCCTGCGCGAGAGGTTGGTCGCGTGGGTGAAGGCCCGTTTCGCGCCGTTGCGCACGCTGGCGGGCGGGACGCCGCCGCAACCGGCGGACGCCGCTTGCGTGATCTTCTCCTCCGGTTCCACGGGAACGCCCAAGGGTGTCGTGCTCAGTCACGCCAACCTGCTCTCGAACCTCGACGCGCTGGAAACGGTGGTGCCGGTGACGCCGCGCGACACGCTTTGCGCCACCTTGCCGTTCTTCCACTCCTTCGGCTATCTCGGCACGGTCTGGTGGCCGCTGCTCACCGGCATCCGCACCGCGTTCCACGTCAACCCGCTCCAGACCGAACAGGTGCTGCGGTTGATCCGCGAGGCGCGCGCGACGACGCTCCTGACCACGCCCACGCTGTTGCAGGCGTACGTGCGCCGTGCCGCGCCGCGCGACCTCTATTCGCTCCGCACCATTTTTACAGGCGGCGAGAAGCTGCCTGCCGCCGTCGCCGACGCCTGCGAGCGTGCGCTCGGCGTGCGGCCTTACGAAGGCTACGGAGCAACCGAGCTTTCGCCCGTCGTCGCGATGGCCCTGCCGCCCCGGACGGTCGGCCAGACCCTTTGCGTGGGGCACAAGCCCGGCAGCGTGGGGCGTCCGCTGCCCAACCTCGCCGTCAAGGTGGTCGATCCCGACACGCGCGAGCCCCTGCCGCCGCACGCGCCGGGATTGCTGCTGGTGAAAGGCCCGAGCGTGATGCAGGGTTACCTGGGGCAGCCGCTGAAGACTGCCGAGGTGCTGCGCGACGGCTGGTACGACACCGGTGACATCGCGCGGATCGACGAGGAGGGCTTCCTGTTCCTGACTGACCGGCTCTCGCGCTTCAGCAAGATCGGCGGCGAGATGGTGCCGCACGGCGCGATCGAGGAGGCGTTGCAGAGGCACCTCGGGTTCACCGAGCCGTGCGTCGCGGTGGTCGGCGTGCCGGACGCCGTCAAGGGCGAGACCCTCGTCGTCTGCCACACCGCGCGGGCGGGTGACGCCGCGTCGCTCTACGCCGCGTTGCGGCAGAGCGGCCTGCCCAACCTCTGGCTGCCGGGACGCGCCAGCTTCGTGCCTGTCGCGGAGATTCCGGTTCTCGGCACGGGCAAGATCGACTTGCGCACGCTGCGCGAACAGGTGTTGCAGGCCCGTGAACGTTGCGCGTGAGGGGTGATGTCATGAAGAACGTGTTCAGAAATAGCCTTTTGGGTTGCACGGTCGTCGCACTGGCGGCATTGTCGGCGTGGTCCGCCTGCCGCACACGGCAGGCGGCGGCAGGGGCGGCTCCGGCGGCGGCAGGCGAGACGGTCGTGCTGTTGCACGGGCTCAACCGCACGCCCCGCGCGATGGCGCGGCTGGAGGAGGCGTTGCGCGAGGAAGGATACGCCGTCATCAACGCGGGGTATCCGTCGTGCTCGGCGGAGATCGCCACGCTCTCGTCCAACCTGTTCGCGTCGCTAGGGCCGCGGCTCGCGCCTGCGGCCAGAGTCCATTTCGTGGCGCACTCGATGGGCGGCATCCTGCTGCGGCACCACCTCCAGGCGCACGCGCTGCCCAACCTCGGGCGCGTGGTGATGCTCGGGCCGCCCAACGGCGGCAGCGAGGTTGTGGATCGTCTGGGCGGGCTGGCGGTGTTCGGGTGGATCAACGGGCCTGCGGGGCGGCAGCTCGGCACGGGCGCGGGGAGCGTGCCCAATCGGCTGGCGCCGCCCGCGTTCGAGCTGGGCGTCATCGCGGGACGCCGGAGCGTCAACCCGCTGCTCTCGCTGCTGATCGCGGGACGCGACGACGGCAAGGTGGCGGTCGCGCGGACGCGGGTGGCGGGGATGAGCGACTTCATCTGCCTGCCGGTGACGCACACCTTCATGGCGGGCAACCCGCAGGTGATCAGCCAGACTTGCCATTTTCTGAGGACCGGGCGGTTCCAGAATCAACAGGAGGCGGCGCCCGGCGGGCGTCTGCCCCGTATCCGAAACACAGAACAAAGGAGAGAGAAATGAACGAGACCCCTGTCGTTGTTCCGACGCTTCCCAAGAAAGCCAAGCGCGGGTTCCTGAGCCCCGACAAGGTGAGGGCCGCGTCATTCTTCACGATCACGATTTGCGTGGTCATCAGCGTGCTGTCGTGCATCCTCGCGATCTGGGACTTCACGAAGGACGACACGCTCTGGCGCACGGTCGCGACGTGCGTGGTGATCGGGGGCGGCATGATGGCCTTCGGGCTCATCAACGTCTTTTACGGCGAGAAGGAGGCGTGAATCGCCGCCTGCCGTCGGGCTGGGGGCGCGGGCGGGCCGCGCGCGTCCCCAGATTAAGGCTGACGCGGCGGCGCGGCTTTTACTATACTCGCCTCGAAAGGGGGCGGGATGGTCGTTTCAGGTTGGGTCGCGTTGGTATTGTCGGTGCCGGTTCTGTTGCTGGGGGAATTTGCCGTGAGGCGCGTGCGCGTGCTCGACCGCTTCAACATCCCCGCGCCTGTGGCGGGCGGGCTGCTGGTGGCACTCGCGGCGTTGGCGGGGAATCTTTCCAGGCTATTTGAGGTGCGCTTCGAGAACGGCGTCTCGGCGCGCTGGTGGACGTGGCTGGTCTGCACGCAGGGCGAATGGGCGGCCGCGCCGGTCAAGAGCGTGGGGCTGCCGTTCCTCGTGGTCTTTTTCGCGTGCATCGGGCTCAACGCGAGTTGGGCGTTGCTGCGGCGTGGCGGGGTTCAGGTGCTGCTGTTCCTCGGGCTGGCGTCGCTGCTGGCGGTGGCCCAGAACGCGGTCGGCGTCGGGCTGGCCGGCGTGCTCGGCATCCCGCGCGCATTGGGGCTGATGTGCGGCAGCGTGGCGCTGACGGGCGGGCACGGGACGGTGATGGGGTTCGCGTCCGAGTTCGAGGCCGCGGGGCTGGCCGCCGCGTCGGCGATGGGCGCGGCGTCGGCGACGTTCGGGCTGGTGGCGGGCGGGTTGCTCGGCGGGCCGGTGGGATGTTCGCTGCTCCGTGGCAGGCGTGGGCGTAAGGCGTCGGGCGTGCCGGCGTCGCCGGGGCCTGCGGCGGCGTCGGGTTTCGCGGCGGACATGCGGGCGCTGGCGCGTTACGGGTGGCAGGCGGCGGCGCATGTGCTGCTCCTGCTGGCGTGCGTCAAGCTCGGCGCGTGGGTGAGCCTCGGTTTCGCGCGGGCGGGGGTCACCTTTCCGGTCTACATGGGCGCGATGGTGCTGGGGGTGGCGGCTCGTAACCTGATTGACGTTTCGGGCGCGGCGTGGGTGCGGACGGAGATTGTGGATGTCGTGGCGTCGGTGGCGCTGGGGGTGTTCCTGACGATGGCGATGATGAGCCTGAACCTCGTCGAGCTGTCCGGCGTGGCGGGGGCGATGCTGGCGGTTCTGGCGGCGCAGGTGGCGCTGGTGGCGGTCTTCGCGCGGATGCTCACCTTCCGGGTGATGGGCGGCGACTACGACGCGGCGGTGATGGCGGCGGGGCAGTGCGGCTTCGGACTCGGGGCGATGCCGAACGCGGTGGCGAACATGAAGGCGCTGGTGGAGCACCACGGCCCCGCGCCGCGCGCCTTTCTGGTGGTGCCGATCACGGGAACGTTTCTGATCGATCTGGTCAACGCCACGAACATCACGGTGTTCATCAACCTGCTGAAATGAGTGGCGCGGTGTCGGCTGCCGACGCGGGGGCGGGGCGGTGTCTTAATCGATAGAGAGGTATCGATTGAGCCTTCTTTCCCGATTGACGTGGGGCGGGGGAACCGCTATCCTATACCGCCAATCATGCAAGGGGCGCTGGCGTGTTTTTCCGGATGAGCTGCCGGAAACGGGCGGCGGATTCCGGCATGGCCGGGTTCGCGAGATCCCGTCTCGGATGTCCAAAAAACAGCGAAGGAGTAAACGAAATGGCAATCAAGGTTGGTATCAATGGTTTCGGCCGCATCGGCCGTATGGTGTTCCGCGCGGCGATCAAGAACTTCTCGAACGACATCGAGATCGTCGGCATCAACGATCTGCTGAGCCCGGATTATCTGGCGTACATGCTGAAGTACGACTCGGTCCACGGCCAGTTCCAGGGCGAGGTCGCGGTTGACGGCAACGACCTGATCGTGAACGGCAAGAAGATCCGCCTGACGGCGGTGAAGGATCCGGCGGAGCTGAAGTGGAACGAAGTCGGCGCGGATGTCGTGGTCGAGTCCACGGGCCTGTTCCTCGACAAGGCGACGGCCGAGAAGCACATCACGGCGGGCGCGAAGAAGGTGATCATGTCGGCGCCGTCGAAGGACGACACCCCGATGTTCGTCTACGGCGTGAACGACAAGAGCTACGCGGGACAGACGATCATCTCGAACGCCTCCTGCACGACGAACTGCCTCGCGCCGGTGGCGAAGGTGCTGAACGACAAGTTCGGGATCGTCAAGGGCCTGATGACGACGGTTCACGCGGCGACGGCCACGCAGAAGACGGTGGACGGACCTTCGATGAAGGATTGGCGCGGCGGCCGCGGCATCCTCGAGAACATCATCCCGTCGAGCACCGGCGCGGCCAAGGCGGTCGGCAAGGTGATCCCCGAGCTGAACAAGAAGCTCACGGGCATGGCGTTCCGCGTGCCGACCTCCGACGTGTCGGTCGTTGACCTGACCGTGGTGCTGGCGAAGGAGACGACCTACGACGCCATCAAGGCGGCGATGAAGGAAGCCTCCGAGGGCGAGCTGAAGGGCATTCTCGGCTACACCGAGGAGAAGGTCGTCTCGACCGATTTCCGCGGCGAGGCCAAGACCTCGGTGTTCGACGCCGAAGCCGGTATCATGCTGGACTCGACCTTCGCCAAGATCGTGAGCTGGTACGACAACGAGTGGGGCTATTCCAACAAGGTGTTGGAGATGGTCAAGGTCATCGCGAAGTAAGCGAGTCTCGCTGATCGCTGCGATTAAGAACGCCGTTCCCGCTTGCGCGGGAGCGGCGTTTTCTTTCGTTGAACCGTCCCGTCAGCCCGTATTCATTTCTGCATCAACACGCCCGCGTAACCGCAGGGGATCACCACCTTGCCGGCGTGGAAATCGGCGATGTCCGGATTGCCGGATAATTTCCAAGCGTTCAGCAACTTCGGACGCTCGGCGTCCGTGAAATCGTACAGCGCGGCGCGGCGGTTGATACGGCTGGTGAAGACCACCCGCTTTCCGTCCGAACGCGGAATCCCGTTGATCGTGTCACGCTTTCCGTCGCCGGGGAACGCCGCCGGCAACTTGAGGTAGTTCCATTTGCTGCCGTCCGCCGGGTCGCCTTCGCCGGGCTGGAGCAACACGTAGCTGCCGTTCGCGCTGGCGATGGACAGCCCGTCGCGGAAGGTGCAGATGCCACTCGAAAGATCCAGTCGATTCACCGCTGTATCGACGGTTCGCCGCGGCTTGGGAACGGCCGCGAGGTCAAACCACATGAGGGAGGCGTGGGCGTTGTTGAACGCGAAATGACGCCCGTCGGGCGAGCCGTTCGCAAGGTATTTGTCCCAGCCCGGACACGAGCCGCTGTGGAGCACGTGCTTGAATTCCGGCAACGCGCGGACGTCATAAAGCTCGAACCCGCGGCGATCGGAACAGAACAGCCACCCCGGCACGGCCGGCTGGACGTAAAGCGCCAGATTCTTTTCATCGGAGATTTTCGGCAGCCGAGCGACTTCCTTGAATGGCGTCGCCCCGTCCAGCTCGTACACGCCAAATCCGTCATGGCCTTCGGCGGTGTAAAGACGGTTCCCCTCCACCTTCACATCGAACACCTTGTCGTGTCCAGGCAGTTTGGCGAGTTCCTTGAACCCGCCGTCATCCGGCAGAATTTGCAGGGCGTAAAGCCCCGCGTCGCCGCAGGCGGCGTAGACGACATCGCCCCTCACCGCGACGCCACGCGCCTGACCGACGTCGCACGGTTTCCACACATGCCAAGCGGACTGGTCCACGGAATACGGTTCGCGGTAGGACGCGTTCTGGGGCGGTGCGCCGCGGTCGAATGGCTCCGCCTTCGCGCGCGGACATGGAATCGCGAAAACACCCGCGCCATTGACGGCCGCGTACACGACACCGTCGGCAACAGCCACGGAGCCGACACAATCGCTCGGCCATTCCGGACGCTTCGGGTTTGGCGAAAGCCAGCGGTCGAGGAGGCGGGGATTGGCTTTGTCCGAAATGTCCACGGCGAACACGCCGTTGTGCGTTTGGGCAGCGAACAGCAGGTTGCCAGACGTGCGGGGCGTCCACATGTCGAGCCCGCGCGCGTAGAACGGCGGGTAGTCCACGCGGCCGACGCGTTTCGGACGCGCCGGATCTGTGACGTCGAAAATATCGAGCCCGTGCCCCATGCCGCCGCCGTCGTCGGGGCCGCCGAAACGTTTCATCTCGGCGGTCATCACGCCGCCTGACACCTTGCGATGCTTGGAATGGTGTCCCGTGGCGGCGTACAGGTAGTTGCCCTGCAGCCACACGCCGTCACCGTAACCGTAGAGTTCCACGTGGTCGGTCTGGCGGATGGCCTTCATGTCGCGCGCGTCAAAGACCGTGACGTGCCCTGTTCCCCAGTCGCCGGAATAGAGCCACCCGTCGCGGTAGACGACGCTTTGGGACTCGTCCGTCTTCCGCATCGCGATATGGCGCGGATTATCCGGATCGGAAACGTCAATGAACTCCACGCCATTTTGGCGTTGCCCGAGGAAACAGACATCGCCCGCGACGTCCACGCCGGTCGCGAGTTCGCAGCAGTCGAAACGGGAGCGGATACGCGGCTTCTGCGGTGTCGTCGCATCGACGATCCACAAGCCGTACTCACGCGTGGAAACATACGCCATTCCCCTTTGCACGGCGATCTGGCGTACTCCGCCCAAACCGTCCACCTCGCCGAGTTTCTGCGGCGCAAGCGGTTTCGAAACGTCGTAGACAACCAAACATGAGCCTGCGCCGGCGTACAGCGTGTCGCCCTCGAGGCACAACGCCATCGCCTTGTCGCCGATTCCCTCCACCCGGAACGCCTTGCCGAAAACCTTTACGTCCTCGGCCTTCGCCACCGCCAAAAACGCCACCGAGAATGAAATCAACAACGACACCGCAGTCTTCATTGTCCTTCCCCCTTGCCGTACACATCCGGCGCTCCGCTGTTCTCCGCATAGACAAGCCCGCGCCACACGTCCGGCCGGTTTGCCCCCTCTGACCGGGGAACGGCAATAGCATGCGTCTTTCGACGCCAACCGTCAATGCCGGGTCTCAAAACGTCCGCATGCCCGTCCCCTCGCCCTTGATCGGCGCGTTCGCTCGGAAAATGTCCGGTGTACTTTCCCGAACCGGATATGCTAAACTCAAAGCCATTTTTCAACCCCTAACGAGGACAAGCCGGACATGAACAAAAAGACGTTGCGAGATGTGGATTTGAAGGGCAAGCGCGTGGTGATGCGCGTCGACTTCAACGTGCCGATCAAAGAGGGCGTGATCAAGGACGACACGCGCATCCGGGGCGCTCTGGCGTCGATCAACTATGTGCTGGAGCAGGGCGGCAGCCTCGTGCTGATGAGCCACCTCGGGCGGCCGAAGGGCAAGGGCTATGAGGCGGAGTTCTCGCTGAAGCCGGTGGCGGAGTATCTGGCGAAGCTGCTCGGCAAGCCGGTGACGTTCGCGGCGGATTGCGCCAACGCGGACGCTGAGGTCGCGGCGCTCCAGCCCGGCGGCATCGTGATGCTGGAGAACACCCGTTTCTACAAGGCGGAGGACGGCAAGGTCAAGAAGACCGACGAGATGACCGACGAAGAGGTCGCCCAGAAGAAGGCCGAGCTGAAGGCGAAGCGCGAAGAGCTGGCCAAGAAGCTGGCCTCGTACGGCGACGTCTACTGCAACGATGCGTTCGGCACCGCGCACCGCGCGCACGCCTCGACGGCGGTGATCTGCAAGTTCATGAAGGAGAACGTCGCCGGGTTCCTGATGGAGAAAGAGATCGAGTATCTGGGCAACGCGGTCGAGAAGCCGACGCGCCCGTTCGTGGCGATCCTCGGCGGGGCGAAGGTCTCCGACAAGCTGGCGGTGGTCAAGAACCTGCTGGACAAGGTGGACACGCTGATCATCGGCGGCGGCATGGCCTACACGTTCCTCAAGGCGATGGGGCACGATGTCGGCAACTCGCTGTGCGAGACGGATCAGCTCGCGTATGCCAAGGAGATGATCGAAAAGGCCAAGGCCAACGGCAAGCGGCTGCTGCTGCCGGTGGACAACGTGGCGGCGGACAAGTTCGATGCGGAGGCCAACACGCAGGTGGTCGGCAACGACATCCCGGCGGGATGGATGGCGCTGGACATCGGGCCGAACACGACCGAGCTGTATGCCTCGGCGATCAAGAACGCCAAGACGGTGGTGTGGAACGGGCCGATGGGCTGCTTCGAGATGGCGAAGTTCGCGGGCGGCACCACGGGCGTGTGCAAGGCCGTGGCGGACAGCGGTTCGGTCTCGATCATCGGCGGAGGCGACAGCGTGAGCGCGGTGAACAAGAGCGGGCTGGCCGACAAGATGACGCACATCTCGACGGGTGGCGGCGCCTCGCTGGAGTTCCTTGAAGGCAAGGAGTTGCCGGGCGTGGCGGCGCTGAGCGAGAAGTGATCGTTCCCGGTGCGGGACACGGAACGGGCGGGGCTTGCCTGCGGGCGGGCCCCGCCTTTTTTCTGTGGCAGGCGGCCCGGTTATACGGTACTTTTACGGCATGACAGCGTTTGAGACCAAGCGGTTGCCGGAGAGGCCTGATGTTGTCGCGCCGGACGGATCGGACGTGCGCGTGCTGCTGGCGTTGGCGGGCGGCAGCATGGCGCATTTCGAGTTGGCGGCGGGGCGAACGTCGGCTGCGGTGGCGCACCGGACGGTCGAGGAGATTTGGTACGTCGTTTCGGGGCGGGGCGAGATGTGGCGCAGGCAGGGCGGTCGTGAGGAGACCGTGGCGCTGGAGCCGGGGGTGTGCCTGACGATCCCGCAGGGGACGGCGTTCCAGTTCCGCGCGTGCGGCGGAGGCGCACTGGCGGCGGTCGGCGTGACGATGCCGCCGTGGCCGGGCGAGGGGGAGGCGGTGGAGGTCGAGGGCTGCTGGCCGGCGGTTCTGCCGTGACAACGGGGTGTGGCAAAGACGGGGGGATGGGATGCGCGTGAGATTCGGTTTTTACGTCGGGATGGCGAAGGCGCTGGCGGCTTTTCTGGTGACGGGTGGCGCGGCGTTCGCGCAGGATTGGCCGCAGTGGCGCGGCCCGCGCGGTAACGGTGTGGCGGAGCCCGGCGAGTATCCGGTTGTGTTCTCGCCGACGAACGGCGTGCTCTGGCGGGCGCCGCTGCCGGGCAAGGGCAGTTCCACGCCGGTGGTGTGGGGTGATCGTGTGGTGTTGACGTCGGGTGTGGGCGAGGGCACGAACGGGCAGGATGGCGTGCTGTGCTTCGAGCTGGCGACGGGTAGGCAGATGTGGCAGGTGACGCTGGGGCCGCAACGTCCGGGCAAGCACCGCCGAGGCAGCGGCAGTTGCCCTTCGCCGGTGACGGATGGCAAGCGGGTTTTCGTTTACTTCAAGAGCGGCACGCTGGCGGCGCTCGATTTCAACGGCAAGGTGCTCTGGAAGACCGACCTTCAGGCGCGGTACGGCAAGGACACGCTCTGGTGGGATCTCGGCACGAGTCCGGTGTTGGCGGGTGGCAGGCTGGTGATCGCGACGCTCCACGAGG